>ENA-ORXF01000143-ORXF01000143.1-marine-metagenome-genome-assembly--contig:-NODE-143-length-54701-cov-5.246229_pt1 | contig 54701 bp, 51 predicted proteins | sample MGYA00237864_ERZ511476 | MGnify/ENA primary metagenome ERZ511476 (study PRJEB26306, sample SAMN06343908) | marine metagenome | isolation source: coastal waters | place: Atlantic Ocean: West Antarctic...
GTGAAATTATATACTATCGATAATATTTTTTTTATCAATTACTCATTAAGAAAAACTAAAGAATTATTAAAATCTTTTTTTAAGCTACTTAATAAATTGCCATGTTGTTTGGTCGCGATTAACTTCATTTAAACTTTCATGACGAGTTCCCTTTAACATATTAAAGGTGTCATCAGAGAGTCCAATATTTTGAAGTTGTATTGCTAGTTTTTTCATGTCACTTCCATTTAGAGTGCACGGATCTTCAGCTCCATCATTAACATGAACTTGAAGCTTTTATAAATATATTATTTGTTTATAAATAAAGTGATAGTTGATTTTTTAATTAGTTACATTTAGTCATTTACTATTCTTTTTCTTCCATTCATTATCACAAATATAATTTCCAATTACAAGATAGTCAACTCCACTTTTTAGAAAAGTCGAAATAGCATCTGTAGGGCTCTTAACTATTGGCTCCTGAATGTTAAAAGATGTATTAAGTAAAACTGGGATACCAGTTTTTTCCCCAAACTTTTTTAGCAAATTATAATACATAGGATTGGATTCATATGAAACTGTATGCACTCGTGCTGAGCCATCAATATGAGTAATTGCAGGAATAATATCTTTTTTATCCTCAAGGACATTTGCAACTATGTTCATATATGGACTATCCTGCTGAATATCAAAGAAGTTTCCACATTCCTCTTTAATTACAGATGGTGCAAATGGTCTAAACAGCTCACGTTTTTTTATCTTCTTATTAATCTCATTTCTTATATCATCATTTCGTGGATCAGCAAGAAAAGACCTTGAGCCTAAAGCCCTTGGACCAAATTCATCCCTTCCATTAAACCAAGCAACAATATTCTTGTTTATTAGAGCATTAGCAGTGAAATTAATTAAATCATCATCATTAAGTTTATTTGGAATACTGACATTTAGTTGATTAAAAGAATTTCTGATTTCATCATTAGTATTGTTACGACCAAGATATGGTGAGCTAACATTTTTAAATTTTGAAAAATTAAAGATTTTATCTTTATTATAAGAATATGCTAACACAGAGCCTATTGAGCATCCAGCATCATGAGGGGCTGGTGGAAGAGATATTTTTTTAAACAGTTTAGAGCTTAAAATTTTTCCATTAGCAGATACATTTAGTGCGCATCCACCAGATAAAACGAGTTTATCTATTTCTGGATATACTTTCTTTGCCCAAGTAATCATATGCATTTGCGCTTCTTCAAAAGCTGCCTGAACACTAGACGCTAGATTGTGGTGGTGTTGAGTTGGAGTTTCACTGTTAGCTCTAGGGCGCCCAAATAATTCAGTTAGTTGATTGTTAAAATTTCCTTGAAGGGCTCCGTGATAATCACATAGTTTGGTATTAAAGTGATAATCACCATTTTCCTTAAGTATTAAAATTTGAGCAAGAATTACATCTTTATAAACTGGCTTTCCATATGGAGCTAGACCCATCATCTTATATTCACCTTCAAGCATCCTAAAACCTAAATACCCAGTAAAGAAACTATAAAAATGACCAAGAGAGTTAGGCCATTTTATTTTTTTGAGGTTGATTAATTTATTATTTAAGTTAACACTTAATATTGAAGAGTAGGATTCTCCTCCACCATCATAAGATAATATAATTGAATTATTCCAGTTTTGAATTGCTGCGGCGTATGACTGATGAGTAAGATGGTGATCGAGAAAAGAAACCTTCCCATAGAAAGCCCCTACATTTTTATTTATAATTTTTTTAATAAAAAACAACTCAAGCCAGCTACCTCGATCCTCTGGATATAATGCATTTTCTTTTTGTAAGAATAAAGATTTAATTCTATCAAAAGTGTATTTAAGTGGTGTGTTGAATTTTACGGAAAATATTATTTTTTTTAAAACAGCAAATACTCTTGATGAAATCTTAAAAGGTTTCCAATAAACACAAATATCACTAACATCTTCAATCAAAATACCTGCTATTGAAAGGCACTCTTTGATAGATTCAATTGGAAACCCTCCATCATTTTTTATTCTTGTAATTCTTTCCTCTTCAATTGCAGCAATAAGCTCCTTGCCCTTAAAAATACAAGCCGAACTAGACCCCATAGTTGATAATCCTAAAATATATCTATTATTTTCACTTTTAATTTCATTAGCTTTGTTCACTTAAATATCCTTTATTTGTCCACCATGTTGATACTTTGAAAATATTTTATCTAGTTTTCTAAGTACAGATTTATTTCCTACAATATGCCACTGACTTTGTCGCAGTAACCAATAGATTTTTTTAAAAAAAGAAAGCCCGTTCATCTCTTTCCAGTTGGTATAAAAAGACATATCTGATACAAATTCATAAGGATGTAAATAAACCTGTGAAATTTGTTTTTTTAATAAGTTTTTAGAAATAACTTGTAGTGAAAAATGAACATTAAATAATTTTAAATATGATCCACCAGACTTCATATATGGCAATCCCAGATAAGGCTTTTCAGCAACTACTGGAATTAATTTTAATTCATTAGAATTAATTGATTGTTTTAATCTATTTATTTCAGATTCATCATTAATATTTAATGAAGAGTCATACTTAAAATATTTTGATATTATTTTAAAATGATTGTCATCAGATGCTCTAATCGAAAAATTTGGAGCTCTAAATCCCATAACTTTATTATTTGAGCATTTTTCAAGTTCATTAATGGCTAATACAATATTTTTTTCGAATTCCTCTAAACTTTCATCACGTACAGAGTCATGAAAATAATAATGACATGCAATTTCATGCCCATCATCAGAAATTTTTTTTATCAATTCTGGACATTTAGTAGCTAATATTCCAGTACAAAAAAATGTAATTTTTGCACCATCAAGCTTTGATTCAAGAAAATTATTTATTACTCCATAAGATCGCCATAGAGCCTTCTCTTTAATTTTATTATTCTTATTTAGCCCTAAATTTCTTTTAAAGTCATGAGAGCAGTCTTCAAAATCAATGCTTAAATAAACTTTATCAGCTACTTTGAATTTATTTTGCATTTTTCTTATTCGAGTGATTCACTGAAAACAGTCTTTGTTAAATAGATTTGTTTCATACTTAATTGTATTCATATTTTACATTGTTTGAAACTTCCTGGTTTTCATTTAAGTGAGGATAAATGGACCAAGAGAAATTAAATATTGTTTTTATAAAATCTAAAATCTAGTAAGATTCATTAATAATATTTTTACTAGCTTTATTATTACAAGCTTAGTTAATAGGGATTAAGCATTATAAATATAGTTTAAGTTACTTTGAAAGCGTTTAAAAAAGTTACAATTTGTCAAATAATATTTATATAAAAATATAATCCCACCCCTTTACGTGAACAAAAAACCCCTTATAATTTAAATCAATATTGAAGGAGTGTTTCAAATCATTGATAAAAAAAATATAGCAATTGTCTGCAATACACCGATGTTTGTAAGAGTTTTTCTCGTTCATCAAATTGATTCATTATCAAAGTTATATAATGTTTCTATCTTAACTAATATGCAAGATAACCCTAATTTGCTAGATAATATTTCAGATAAAGTTAATATTATTAATATTCCAATTAGGAGGGAAATCAATCTTTTCTATGATCTTTATGTTTTATTTTTGCTAACAATATTATTGCGAAGAAAGAAATACTCTTTAGTCCATTCTGCAAATCCAAAGGCAGGCCTTTTAACTGCAATTGCAGCTTGGATATCAGGAATTCCAAATCGTCTTCATACTTTTACAGGCCAGGCTTGGGTAACTGAAAAAGGTATTAAAAGGTGGATATTAAGATTACTAGATAGACTAGTAAGTATTCTCAACTCACAAATCTTAGTGGATAGTAATTCTCAGAAAGAATTTTTAGTTAAGGAGGGTGTAATTAAGAAAGATAATGCCTTAGTTTTGGGAGCTGGCTCAATAAGTGGAGTCAATTTAAGAAGATTTAAGCCGTCAAAACAAGCAAGAACCGACATTCGAAAAAAATTAAATATTCCAAATCATTCCGTAGTTTTTTTATTTGTTGGGAGATTAAAAAAAGAAAAAGGTGTGTTTGAGCTTGTAAAAGCGTTTAAAAATATTTCTAGAACTAATGATAATGTCTTTTTGTTAATTGTAGGTCCAGATGAAAATAAACTTACAAATGAGTTGACTAAAATATTAGATTCCTCTTTAAAATATACTAAATTTATTGGCTTTACAAAAACACCTGAAATATACATGATGGCTTCTGATATTTTTGTTATGCCAAGTTATCGCGAAGGCTTTGGAACTTCTACTATTGAAGCTGCTTCTTGTGGAATTCCAGCAATTGGTTCTAATATTTATGGCTTGAGTGATTCAATTAAAGATGGTGAAACAGGAGTGCTTGTAAACGTTTATTCTGAAAAAGATTTAGAGAAGGCGATGAAGAAACTACTTGACAATGATATTCTTCGTATTGAAATGGGAAAAAAAGCTTTCATTAATGCAAGTGAAAACTTTTCTCAGGATAAATTGACATTACTTCTAATTCATCTTTATCAAAGAATCATCTTATAGTGAAAAGATTTTTTGACATACTTTTAATCATTTTGGGCCTACCTCTAATTTTTCCCTTATTTATTTTGATCGCTCTATTAGTTAGACTTGACTTAGGATCACCCATAATTTTGAAGCAATTTCGTCCTGGATTAAATGGAAAATTATTCCTGCTAATTAAATTTAGAACTATGACTAACAGTAAAGACGAGAATGGAAATTTGCTTACTGATGAAGAAAGGTTGACAAAATTTGGTAAATTTTTACGTTCAATTAGTTTAGATGAGTTGCCTGAGCTATGGAATGTATTAAATGGAAATATGAGTTTGGTTGGGCCACGTCCATTGCTAGCAGATTATTTACCCTTGTATACAGAGCAACAAGCTAGGCGGCATAAAGTGAAACCAGGAATTACTGGCTGGGCTCAAATAAATGGTCGAAATAGCATAAGTTGGGAGGATAAGTTTGATTATGACCTCTGGTATGTAGATAATAAGTCTTTTTGGCTAGATATAAAAATTATATTGTTGACGATAGTAAAAGTTATTAATCGTGACGGTGTTTCTGCAAATGGAAATTCAACTATGCCTAAATTTACTGGAACAAAAAAATGCTGACAATTGCAATCCTAGGGGCTAGCGGGCATGGAAAAGTAGTTGCAGAAATTGCTGAACTATGCGGCTATCAAAAAATTGTTTTTTTTGATGATAGTAAAGATAAAAGTAAATGTGAATCTTGGAAAATTAATGGAGATACGGATAAATTAGTTTCTTCGCTAGAAGCTTTTGATGCTTGTATTGTTGCCATAGGTGATAATAAAATTAGAATGGAAAAAATAAGGTTGCTGCAATCAAATAATGCCAAAATAACCTCTTTAATCCATCCACTTGCATCAGTGAGTAAGTACTCTGTAATTCAAAAAGGCACAGTTATTATGGCTAATGCAGTTATAAATCCATTTGCAACTATTGGTATTTCTTGCATAATAAATACTAATTCAACAATAGAGCATGATTGCTTAATCGGTAATGGTGTTCACATTAGTCCGAATGTTGCAATTGCTGGAGAAGTTTCAATTGGAAGTGAAACTTGGATTGGAATTGGCTCATCAGTAAAACAAAATATTAAAATAGGAATTAATGTGATGGTTGGTCTTGGTTCTGTTGTTATTAATGATATTCCTGATAATGCCAAAGCTTTTGGTGTTCCTGCAAAGATTAAATTATAATGTTAAATACTAGTTTTTCATCATGGCCATCATTCACTAAAGAAGAGGCTGAGGCTGTCAGTAGTGTCCTTTTGTCTAATAAAGTTAATTATTGGACTGGGACCAAATGTCGTGAATTTGAACAAGAGTTCGCAAGTTGGTGTGACACAAAGTATGCTGTTGCTTTAGCTAATGGCACCCTTGCCTTAGATAGTGCATTTAAAGCACTGAACATATCTACTGGTGATGAGGTAATAGTTACACCTAGAACTTTTATTGCTTCTGTTTCTTCTATAGTTAATGCAGGTGCAAAACCAATTTTTGCAGATGTTAATCTTGATTCACAAAATATTTGCCCTATATCTATTCGAAAAAATATCACGAAGAAAACTAAGGCAATTGTATGTGTTCATTTGGCAGGTTGGCCGTGTGAAATGGACGAAATAATGGAATTAGCTGATGAATATAATTTATTTGTAATAGAAGACTGTTCTCAAGCGCATGGAGCTAAATATAAACAAAAGCACGTAGGTTCAATTGGACATATCGGTTGTTGGAGTTTTTGCCAAGATAAAATTATTACTACAGGTGGTGAAGGGGGAATGGTAGCCACAAATGATAAATCACTATGGAAAAAAATGTGGTCTTATAAAGATCATGGTAAAAATTATAATTCTGCATTACAAGCCAAGCCCTCAAATAAATATCGTTACATTCATGACTCTTTTGGAACCAACTGGCGTATGACTGAAATGCAAGCAGCTATTGGCCAAATTCAGCTCAAAAGAATGGATGATTGGCATAACAAACGAGTTAAAAATGCAAATAAAATTTGGCGTACAGCTAAGAAATGTAATGGACTTCGAGTTCCAAGTATTGATAATTTCATAGAACATGCTGCTTATAAGTGCTATGTTTTTGTTGATCTTGAGATGTTAAAAGCTGACTGGACACGAGAACGAATTATTCATGAGATACAAATTTTAGGAGTTCCTTGTTATTTTGGTTCGTGTTCTGAAGTATATTTAGAAAAATCTTTCAAAGATTCTGGGTTGAGACCAGAAATTAACTTACCTAACGCAGTAAAATTAGGAGAAGAGTCTTTAATGTTTCTTGTTCATCCAACTCTTACCAATAGTGAAATTCAAAAAACCTGCGACAGTATTTCTATTGTAATGGATATGGCATCAAGATAAATTAGCGCCTAAAAATTCAATTTTTTAGGTTGTTAGATTAAAAGTGATAGACTCTGATGCTTCTAAATATTGAATTCTAGTATTGTTTTATTTTTTTTAAAAGAAAATTATTATTTCAATATTTAGTTTCAATTTTAATTCAAGCTGTTTATTAAGACATATAATTAATATAAATACCTATAACTCCATAATGTTTGGTCTGGTATAACACCACTATTATAAAATTAATGTTAAAGATTATATTTGATGATTAAAAAGTGTCTTTTCCCAGCTGCTGGTTATGGAACTCGTTTTTTACCTGCTACCAAAGCGGTACCTAAAGAAATGCTCCCAATACTAAATAAACCTTTACTACAATATGGAGTTGAAGAGGCCTTATCTTCTGGAATAACTAATATGGCAGTTGTTACAGGAAGAGGAAAAAGGGCAATTGAAGATCATTTTGATAATGCATTTGAGCTTGAATCGCAGTTAAATGGAACTTCTAAAGATCACTACTTAAAAGAAATCAAAGAGATAATTAAAAAATCTACTTTTACTTATGTTCGTCAAAAAGAAATGCTCGGTTTAGGCCATGCAATCCTTACTGGTGAACCTCTAATTGGGGAGGAGCCATTTGCTGTAATCTTAGCAGATGATCTTTGTGATTGTGCTGAAAACGGGGTAATCTCTCAGATGATTGAAGTATATGATAAGTACCAGTGTTCAATCATCGCTATCCAAGAAGTTCCAATGAGTCAAACCAGTAAATATGGAATTATTACTGGTGATCTAATTGAAAATTCAGATAATACTTATCTTGTTACAGATATGGTAGAAAAGCCTGATGAGAAAATGGCCCCCAGCAATATGGCAATTATTGGACGCTATATTCTAACTCCTGAAATTTTTAAAATCCTTAAGGATATTAAACCTCATAAGAATGGTGAAATACAAATCACTGATGCTCTAAAAATTCAAGCTAAACAGAGCAAGGTTATTGCCTATAAATTTAAAGGGAATCGCTTTGATTGTGGAAGCGTTAGAGGTTATGTAGAAGCTATTAATTATTTTGCTAAAAAACTTAATGTAGATGTCTGATGACGATAAGTTGTTGATTTATTAATATTAATTTCTATGTTATTCTCAATCATTAGTTGTTAGATTGAATTGCGGTACAAGTTGCTTGAGCAGCTTGTAACTTTTTTTCATTTCAGATTTCGTTGCCGCTTCTTTTATTTCAGCAAGGACAGGCTCTAATTTATCCCAGCTCAACATTTCTTCTTCGGCCCGCATAATCAACTTATTTTCAGTAGAATTAAAATTACCATCAACTAAAAGTTCTTCATAAAGTTTTTCACCAGGCCTTAATCCCGTATATTGAATTTCTACATCACCTTTGGGGTTATCACTACTAAGTAATTCTAGCCCACTTAATTTAATCATTTTGACAGCTAAATCATAAATACGAATCGGTTTGCCCATATCCAGTACAAATACTTCTCCACCATTTGCCATTGCGCCAGCCTGGATAACTAATGCTACCGCTTCAGGTATAGTCATAAAATAACGAACAACATCAGGATGAGTAACTGTTACAGGACCACCAGTTTTAATTTGTTTTTTAAAAAGAGGTATTACAGATCCACTAGAATCGAGCACATTACCAAATCGAACCATAGTAAAACAGGTTTTATGTTGTTTTTTATCAAGTGCTTGTAAAACTAACTCAGCAATTCTTTTAGTTGCACCCATGACACTTGTTGGCCTAACTGCTTTGTCAGTAGAAATCAAAACAAAAGTTTCAACATTTGCATAAATTGCCGCCTCTGCAGTTATCATTGTGCCAATAGAATTATTTAATATTCCTTGTGTTGGATTTTGCTCAACTAATGGGACATGTTTGTAGGCAGCAGCATGATAAATAGTTTGTATCCCATAATCTTTGAAAATTAGTTTCATTCTCAGTAAGTCAGCAACTGAACCTATAATAGGGATAACTTCAATATTAGTTGGGCTTATGTTTTTTAGCTCTTGCTCAATCTGGTAAAGAGAAGATTCACTAATATCATAAAGTATTAGTTTTTTAGGCTTTAGAAATAGTATTTGTCTAGAAAGTTCTGAGCCAATTGAGCCACCTGCACCAGTAACTAAAACTATTTTTTTTGCAATATTTGTTTTTAGAAGGTCTATATTTGAAGGGACTGACTCTCTACCTAATAAATCTCTTATGTCTATTTCTAGTAAGTCATTAACTTTTACTTTGCCCTGTGCTAACTCTACAACACCTGGCAATGAACGAACTATAACTGGATAAGGCTCCAAACTGTTTACGATTTCTCTTCGACGAGAACGAGATAATGAAGGGATAGCGAGCAATACTTCTTTAATATTTTTTCTTTTTATTAAGTCCGATAAATCATTTTGAGAAAATACATCTAGACCTTGAATGGAGTGATGATTTAGTTCTCTAGCATCATCAATAAAAGCAACTGGCTTATACTCTTTAGATTCTTTTAATGCAGTAGATAATTGTCTTCCAGCAGAACCAGCACCATATATAAGAACATTTGTTTTATATGATGAATTATTAATTTCTAGTAGCCAGCGAGCAAACAAACGTGAACCACCAATAGATATAATTACTAGCAACCAATTAATCAGAATTACAGAACGTGGAACGACCTCTTGGGCAGTCATAAAAATAATTAACCCCCATAAAATAGCATACAACGATACAGCTTGAAGAATAAACCAAAGTGCTTTAAAACTTAAATAACGGACCACTTGATGATAAAGTTTAAAACGAATAAAAATTGGAAGCGCTAGCAGCGGTGAAGCAAATATTAGAACCAACAAGCTATTATCTTCCACTGGATAATACCAATAGCCTAGGCGAAGTGAAAATGCACAAAATATACTACCAATAATTGCAATAAGATCAAAAGTAAATATTAGTGCTTGCTTATTTTTTCTGGGAAGTTTGAGTAGATTTTTAATCATCGATGTCATTATAGTTGACAATTATTTCCAGATATTAATCAATTAATAAAAGTGATGAGAATATAATAGAATATATGCAGACGTAAATGGCTTTTAACTCAACTAATCGATAGTTTCTATGTTTAGTTGTCTAATCTAAAAACTAACAGATATCAATAATTTTTTAGTGTTTTTTGCATATTTATAAAATATAATTTAAAAACAAAATAATAATAATTTAAATAATCTTTTAAGCTAATGTACTTTATTAATCAAAAAATACCAGATGTTATTTTAATTAAGCCAGAAATTTATGGAGACAGAAGAGGCTATTTTTTTGAAACTTTTAGACAAGACTTATTTGAGGATTTTCTTGGAAACAAAATAGATTTTATTCAAGATAGTGAATCAAAATCATCTAAAGGTGTTTTAAGAGGCTTACATTATCAACTTTCATCATTTTCTCAAGCCAAACTAATAAGAGTTATTGATGGAGTAATTTTGGATGTAGCAGTTGATATCAGAAGATCTAGCAACACTTTTGGAAAACATGTTGCTGTTGAGCTTTCAGGTGAAAATAAACATCAACTATTTATTCCTCGTGGTTTTGCACATGGATTTTTAGTTTTGAGTGATTTTGCAACTGTTGTTTATAAACTTGATAATTATTATGCCCCTACTCAAGAAAGAGGTATTGCATTTGACGATGTTAAATTAGACATTGATTGGAGATTAACCTCGAAAGAGTTTAAACTTTCTGATAGAGATAAAAAATATCCTATATTATCTGATGCTACTGAAATTTTTGATTAATAAATTAATTTTTTTAGACAACAAATATCTTACTTATATAGGCTTATATACGTACAATTTGAGAATGTGGAGCAAGTAACGTGTTGAAATTATTTATTATGGACGTTGATGGGGTTTTAACGGATGCAGGAATGTATTACTCACAGAATGGCGATGAGTTAAAAAAGTTTTCAACTTATGATGGAATGGCCATGGAATTTCTTCGAGAAAAGGGCGTTAAGACCGCAATAATAACTGCTGAAAATTCAAAAATTGTTGAGAATAGGGCTAATAAAATTAAAATAGATTTTTTATTCCAGGGAGTAAGGGATAAATTAACTGTCGCAAAAAATCTTTGTATAGAAGAAAAAATATCTTTGGAAAGCGAAGTCTCATATATCGGCGATGATGTTAATGATTTTGAATTGCTTAATACTGTTAAATATAAAGCTTGTCCGGCTAATGCAATGAATAAAGTAAAGGCTATCAATGGTATAGAGTTAATGCAAACTAATGGAGGTAATGGTGCTGTTAGAGAGTTTGTTGAATTACTTATAGATAAGAGATGTTTAGATGATTGAGAGCAAAAAAACAATCATAATTACTGGTGGATTGGGACTATTAGGAAAGAAGGCCTCATATTTTTTTGCCAGTAGGGGGTTTCATGTAATAGTGATAGATATAGCTGATGAAAAAAAAGAGATAGCTAAAAATATTAGTTACGTCCAGTATGATTTGACTGATATCAACTCATATGATTTTTTAATAAATAAAATAAAATCACTTACATGTAACTTAGTTTGTTTAATAAATAATGCAGCTTTTAATCCAAAGATAGAGGAAAACATTAAAGGGTTTGGGAGCTTTGAAGAGTTAGATTTAAATACATGGAATAAAGAAGTTAATTTGAATTTAACAGCCCCAGTCTTTTTAACAAAAGCCTTACTTCCAATTTTTAATAATGATAGCAATGATTATTGCAAAATTATAAATGTTATTTCAACTTATGGTCTAGTGCCTCCTAATCAATCTATTTATAATAATTTATCCATAAAAACTGGGCATGCAATAATAAAACCAATAGGTTATCCAGTAACTAAAGCTGGATTGGCAATGGCAACAAAATATCTATCAATATATTTAGGAAAAAAAGGCTTTAATGTTAATGGAATTGCACCTGGTGGAATCGAAAATCATCAAGATAAAGTATTTATTGAAGCATACTCTGAGCAAGTTCCAATGGGGAGAATGGCAAAGGCTGATGAGATGCTAGAAACGCTTTATTTACTTGCAACAAGTGGCTCAAATTATATCAATGGACAAATTATTGCAGTAGATGGTGGCTGGACAACATGGTAATCTCTTTTGTTATAGATAAAATTTCATTCTAGAGAAATATAGTTAGATGTTGCTAATGAGTCTCCCTTGTAATATGACACTGAATTATGAACTTAAATCAAAAAAATTTTTTTAACTATTACACTAACGTAGAAAGTTACTATGATGAACATGTTGATGTTTTGTCTAACTTAACTCTTAAAATGTCTAATGATTTTAATATTTCTCAAAATATTTTTGAATCTGTTGTTAAGCGAGCCCTTGCAGAGGTTTTAGCAGGTGGACCAAAAGATTTTTTATGTACAAAAAAAGTACCAATTAAGCATAAAGTATTTTATTATTTGGTAATGTCTCTTTTTCTAATTAATATTTTTTTTGGAAAAAAAAATAAAAAACCAATACAAAAAAAAATTATTTTTGATTGCTGGAATTTTGCTGGGTATAAAAATTTTTATAAACCTCTTTTAAATCTGCTAAATAAAAATGATGTTTTACTTCATGTAACAAATTATCATAATTTATTTAAAGAGATTAATTCCAATATTGCCAAGATACACTCGAATAAATATTTATTTGATTCAAATATAAGTAAAAAAATTATAAAAACACAGGCTTTTTCTTTAAAGTATTACTCCAATTTATCAAATCAACTTAATGTTAACTTTGTTTATCTTGTTTTAAGAATCTTTAAAAATATTGCTTTACACGTTACTACTGCAAAACAAATTAATTGTTACATGTTCTTTAGTGCAAGAGACAATAACTTTGACTCGTTGAGATCATATATTTACAAAAAAAATGGCATTCAAAATATAGCATTACTTCAAAATGGAACAAGAACTGGAGAGTGGGCAAATGAGGCGGCTGAGTTGTATACCTTCTGTGACTTTTACTTTGGGTTTGGAGTTGAACAAATTGCTATTCAAAAAGGCATGGTTTGTAAAAATAAAATGTCTGTAGGATCTATTAAACTAGATTCTATTTTAAAAGAATATAAAAATTATAATAAGAAAGAGCATTACGATATAGCATTTCTTGCCTCTTATGATGAGGACGATAGTAATTTTTTTAAATTTAAAACTTACGAAATAATAATTAATAATTTATGTTTATTTAAAAAAAATCACCCTAATTTGAATGTGTATTACAGTCAGAAACTTCCAATTGTTAAGAGTGATAAATATAATTTATTGGTAAGTAAAATTAAATTAAGTGGTATTCTTTGCTCCTCTAAAAACATAAAAAATTCATATGAAGCAATCTATTCGTCTAGTGTGGTTTTATTTTACAAAACGACAATTGGCCATGAGGCTTTAGCAATTAATTCAAAGGTCCTAAATTTAAATTATGATAAGGATATGGTTCCTTTTTCTCATCATAGTTACTATGCAGTTCTTACAAACTCAAGTTATGACGAATTTGAAAGTAGATTATTATTTTTATTAGATTCTAAAATTAATGATATTGAGTATGAAGCTCAAGACCTTGTATTAAACTATATGAATAATTCTAGCAATCTAAACTTACCAAAAGAAATATTAGAAACTTCATTTAAAAACTACATTTAAGATCATATTGCATGTTAATTTTTTACTTTTATAATGATCTATAGTAGTTTGTCTTCTTTAAACTTTATTAAAAAAATAATTTGTTATCAAAGATAATAACTTTTAAACTTATTTGAGGAGTTTCATTGAGTTTTTTACTCCAAAAACTTATCTTTAATATTATCTAAGCTAAAATACTATTAAAAAGGATTGAAAAATATGAAAGTAATACTATTAGCAGGTGGATTTGGCTCAAGACTGAGTGAAGAAACAGATGTTAGGCCCAAGCCAATGGTAGAAATTGGCGGGAAGCCAATTTTATGGCATATTATGAAAATATATTCAAGTTATGGATTCAATGAATTTGTTATACTCCTTGGATATAAGGGCCATTATATTAAAGAATACTTCACTAATTATTTTTTACATCAGGCTGATGTAACTATAGATCTTAAAGATAATAATTTGACAGTTCATAATAACTCAAGTGAGCCATGGAAAATTACACTTCTTGATACTGGGTTAAATACTATGACTGGTGGGCGCATCAAAAAAGCTCAAGAATTTATTGGTGACAACCCTTTTATGATGACTTATGGAGATGGAGTTTCAGATATTAATATTAAAGAGTTGATTGGATTTCATAAAAATCATGGGAAAGCAATGACTCTATCTTCTGTTCAGCCTGCAGGCAGGTTTGGTGCATTAAATATAGATAATGAAAATCGAATAAATGAGTTTAAAGAAAAGCCAATTGGTGACGGAAATTGGATAAATGCAGGTTTTTTTGTATGTCAGCCAGAAGTATTTGATTATATTGGGCCAAGTGAGAATGAAGTTTTTGAACAAGAACCATTACAAAATTTGGCAAAAGAGGGTCAATTATATACATTTAAACATAATGGTTTTTGGAAGCCTATGGATAGTCTAAAAGATAAGAGTGATTTAAATCAATTGTGGAATGATGGAAGTCCTCCTTGGAAGGTGTGGTGAATGTTTAATAGTGTCTATAAGAATAAAAAGGTTTTAATTACAGGGCATACTGGCTTTAAAGGCAGTTGGTTAACTACTTGGCTTCTAAAGCTTGAAGCAAATGTAGTTGGTATATCAAAAGATATACCAACTGTTCCTTCAATGTTCAACGAGTTAAACATTGAGCATAAAATTAAACATTATCAAGAGGATATAAGAAATCTGCCTAAGGTGACTGAGATTATATTAGATGAAAAGCCAGATTTTGTATTCCATCTTGCAGCACAATCTATCGTCTCTATATCTTATGCAAATCCAATTGAGACTATTACATCTAACGTAATAGGTACTACAAATATACTTGAAGCTTTAAGGATCTCTAATCACAAATGTACTTCAATTGTTATTACCAGTGATAAGGCTTATGAAAATATAGAGCAGATTTGGGGATATAAAGAAGATGATAAGATGGGTGGAAAGGATATGTATAGTGGGAGTAAGGGTGCTGCAGATCTTATTATAAAGTCATACTATAATTCTTTTTTTAAAAATAATGAATCAAATATTAAGCTTGCAATTGGAAGGGCTGGAAATGTAATTGGTGGAGGTGATTGGGCCAAAGATAGAATAGTTGTAGACTGTATGAAATCTTGGAGTAATAATAAAAGTGTAGAGATAAGAAGTCCCAATGCTACAAGGCCATGGCAGCATGTTCTTGAGCCATTAAGTGGATATTTAAACCTAGGACAGGCTTTATATGAAAATAATGGTCTGAATGGAGAAAGCTTTAATTTTGGGCCAAGAGCTGAACAAAATCAAAATGTAAGGCAATTAGTTGAAGATTTGAGCAGTTTCTGGGATTTTAATCATGTAGATGAGGCATTTACAGTAACTGATAATATCCCTTTTGATGAGGCTGGGCTTCTAAAGCTTAATTGTGATAAGGCTATGTTTCATCTTAAATGGCAAGCTAGTTTGGATTATATAGACACTATTAGAATTACTAGTGAATGGTATTATAATTTTTATAATCAAGAAAAAATTATTTTTAATATGACATTAGAACAAATTACTGAATATGAAAATATTGCTAAACAAAAAGGATTAATGTGGACGGAGTAATATTAACGCCTTTGAAGATAGTTAATAATCAAAAAGGTGATATTTACCATGCAATGAAAAAAAGTGACGATGGTTTTGATGGTTTCGGCGAGGCTTACTTTTCTTCAATCATAAAAGATAGTGTCAAGGGTTGGAAAAAACATACTCATATGACTCTTAATATTGTTGTTCCAGTTGGTGAAATAGAATTTGTAGTTTATGATGATTTGAATGGTAATTTTTTTAGTGTTACTTTGTCACAAAAAAATTACCAACGATTAACTATAAAATCTGGATATTGGCTTGCTTTTAGAGGGGTTGGTGAAAATAATATTCTATTAAATCTAGCAAGCATAGAACATGATTCAAGTGAAGTATTTAAAGCTGAGCTGAATGAGATTTCATATGATTGGTAAGCCAAAACTTCTTATTACAGGAGGTCTTGGAAACCTAGGCTCCTGGCTAAGTGAATATTTTAGTAATAAATATGATCTATATATATTATCAAAAAATGTTAAAAATAAATTAAATTGTAAATATACAATTTTGCAAGCAGATATTACTAATATAGATGATTTAAAATTAAAGCTGAACGTTGAATTTGACTATTGCATTCATACTGCTAGTTATAATGAATTTTTCTATGAAAATTATGCTGAAAAAGCGTTAGCAGTTAACAGTCTTGGAACGAGGAACTTAATAGAGGTCTTAAAAGATTCAAATATTAAGAACTTTATTTATCTTAGTACCTTTCATGTATACGGAAATAGTGCTGGAGTATTAACTGAGGATAGTGAGCTAAAGCCAAGAAGTGATTATGCTTCTACACATCTTTTTGCAGAGTATTATTTGAAACAATTTTATTACACGCATAATTTTCAATCAATTATTTTTAGACTTACAAATAGCTATGGTTCACCAAAATATATTAATAGTTCAAAATGGTATTTAGTCTTAAATGATCTTGTAAAGTCAGCCTTTGAGAATCAAGTAATACTTTTAAAAAGTAATGGAAAGTCAGTTCGAGATTTCATCTGGATGGGAGATGTTTGTAAGTTACTTGGGCATGGCTTAATGTTGGAGTCACATGATGTATACAACTTAAGTTCTGGTAAAACATACGGAATGATGGAGCTAGCTGAAAAAGTACAGAGTGTTTATAAAAGTAGGTATGGAAAAAAAATTGACATAATTGCTAATAATAATGATCAAACCAAATACTTAGAATTAAAAGTTGATAACGATAAGATTAAAAAAATTATAAATTTTGAGTTTGTAGATAATTTTAAAAAGGAGATAAACTCAATATTTGATTTGTTAGAAAAGAATAGATATTAGGATTGTATAAATAAAATTTATAGTTTAGGTAATAGAAGTCTTATGAAAAAAGATGTTTTAGATTCAAAAAATATGGCTTTTCAACTGACAAAGGAGAGTTGTAATGTTTGATAATAAAAATATATTAATAACAGGCGGAACAGGAAGTTTTGGTAAGAAATATGCGGAAACTATTTTGGCAAAGTATAAGCCAAATAAAATAATTATTTATAGTAGGGATGAATTAAAACAATATGAGATGGCGCACTCCTTTTCTCATGAGTGTATGCGATATTTTATTGGAGATGTTAGAGACTTAAGAAGATTAGAAGAGGCTATGGATGGAGTTGATTATGTAATACATGCAGCAGCACTTAAACATGTTCCAGTTGCAGAGTACAATCCGATGGAGTGCATAAAGACTAATATTATAGGATCACAAAATGTTATTACTGCTGCGATTACAAATAATGTTTCAAAGGTAATAGCTCTTTCTACAGATAAGGCAGCAAATCCAATAAATCTTTATGGTGCAACAAAATTGGCATCAGATAAACTTTTTGTTGCGGCAAATAATATGGTCGGTACTAGAAAAACTAGATTTTCAGTAGTAAGATATGGAAACGTCACTGGCTCAAGAGGTTCAGTTATACCCTTTTTCAATAAACTTATAAAAGAAGGTGTTAAAGAGCTGCCGATAACAGATATAAAAATGACAAGGTTTTTAATCACTCTTGAAGATGGTGTTGATTTTGTTCTTAATAATTTTAAAAGGATGCATGGTGGAGAAATTTTTGTTCCAAAAATACCATCAATGCAAGTAACTGAGATGGCAAAAGCGATTGCTCCAAACCTGCCTCATAAAATCATAGGTATTAGGCCTGGAGAAAAAATTCATGAAATTATGTGTCCATCAGATGATTCGCATTTAACTTTAGAGTTTAGTGATCATTATATAATCTGCCCTTCTATTAAATTTACACACACGCCTAATTATACTAAAAATAAATTAGGGGAGACTGGAAAGCCTGTTGAACAAGGCTTTGAATACAACTCTGGAAATAATACCAAGTGGGTAAGCCATAATGAGCTTTTGGAGATGGTAAAGGAAACCTCATATTGAAAATTGCAATTATTGGCGGTACTGGTTTACTTGGGTCAAACTTAGTAAAATTATATTCTAACTATGATGTTAAAAGTTTCTCACGAGTTCATTTAAATAACGTATCTCGAATTAAAAATAATGTTATCAATTTTGATGACTTGAGCAATGAGTTGTCTGAATTTTTTGATGCTTGGAAACCACATATAATCATTAATACAGTTGCAATTGTAAGTTTGCAAAAATGTGAAGAGAATTACGATATGGCAAACAATATTAATTGTAATATTGCTTCTAAGATATCTAAGATTTCTAAAAAATATAATAGTTATTTTATCCACATATCAACTGATCATTACTATGATGACCAGTTGATTACTCATACTGAGTTACAAAGGGTAACTATAAAAAACAATTATGCACAAACAAAATATAACGCAGAAAAAGAAATTAAAAAAAATAACAAAAAAGCTATTATAGTTCGAACAAATATTATTGGATTTAGAAGAGGACTATCAGAATCTTTTTTTGAGTGGTTACTTAGCTCACTGAGAAATCAAAATACAATTAATTTGTATACTAATTTCTACACATCTCCTATAAGTGTTAATCATCTTGGTAAAATGCTAATTAAATGTTACAAAAAAAAATTATATGGTACTTATAATATTGCATCATCTGAAGTTATTGATAAGTTTAGCTTTGGTATAAAAGTTGCAAATAAATTTGGTTATAGTGCTGAAAATGTAACTTCAATAGAATTAAAGAAGAGTTCTAGCGATAATCCTCTTAGAGCATTAACATTAGGCCTTGATGTCTCTAAAATTGAAAGTGCTTTACAAGAGAAAATGCCTACAATAGAAAAAACAATAGAAAATCTATATTGTGAGTATGTGGATGTTAATGAATAATAATAATTTTAAAATTGGAAATAGTCATATCAATTCAAAATCTATGACTTACTTCATAGCAGATGTTGCTGCTAATCATAATGGTGATTTAGAAAGAGCCAAAGAATTAATTTATATGGCTAAGGATGCGGGAGCTGACGCTGTCAAGTTTCAACATTTTAAAGCTAAGACAATTGTGAGTGATTTCGGATTTAAAAATTTTGAGTCACAAATGTCTCACCAGGCATCTTGGGAAAAGTCAGTTTATGATATCTATAAAGATGCTGAGGTGCCATTAATTTGGACAGAAATTTTGTATAGTACTTGCCAAGAAGCTGGTGTAGATTTTTTTACCTCCCCATATGATATTAACGAAATGGAGGAGATTAATAATTATATTCCTGCATATAAGGTTGGTTCTGGAGACATTACATTTCATGACATTGTAATGAAGATGGCAAATTATCACAAACCAATGTTAGTAGCCACTGGTGCCTCAGATATTTCTGAAGTAACAAGTTTGATTCATAAAATTAAAACTATAAATAATAAAATTGTTTTGATGCAGTGTAATACTAATTACACAGCAAGTATCGAAAATTTTAAGTACATCCATTTAAATGTTTTGAAAAGGTATGCAGAATTATTTCCTGATGTTATATTGGGTTTATCAGATCATACTTTAGGGCATACTTCAGTCCTTGGTGCTGTAGCTTTAGGAGCTAAGGTTATAGAGAAGCATTTTACTGACAATAATAAACTTCAAGGCCCAGACCACAAGTTTTCGATGAATCCAATCACATGGAAAGAGATGGTTAATCGAACGAGAGAGTTAGAGTATGCTCTTGGAGGAACAATCAAAAAAGTTGAAGAAAATGAAAAAGAAACAGTTATTGTTCAACGAAGATGCTTGCGTGCCTCAAGACATTTAATCAAAGGCGATTTAATTACGCAAGACATGATAGAAATATTAAGGCCAGCTCCAAATGACTCAATTGTGCCATATGAAATTGACAAAATAATTGGGAAAAAAATAAAATATAATTTTGTTAAAGGCGATTACTTCAAGTTCAGTGATATCAAATGATTATGGGAACTAACTATGTAAACTTAAGGGCAATTGAAAAAGATGATTTGCCTCAATTAATGCAATGGAGAAATAAACCAGAATTTAGAAAATATTTTAGGGAGACTAGTGAAATCAATATTTCTAAACAAAATAAATGGTTTGAAATGATTAATGCCATTAATTCGACTCATAAAATGTTCGCCATAGTAGATTTTGACTCAAATAAACTTATAGGAGCTTGTGGGCTTTGCTACATAGACTGGGTAAATAGGAGTGCTGATTTTTCAATTTATATAGGGCATAATGAAATATATATAGATAATAAATATGCTGTAGAAGCTTCAGAGTTGCTAGTCGACTATGGATTTAATGTATTAAATCTGCATAGACTTTGGGCTGAAATTTACAGTATAGATACAGCAAAAAAGATTTTTTTTGATAATATTAACTTTAATTTAGATGGTGAGCTTAGACATACATATTGGCATAATAACGAATGGCATAATTCTTTATTCTATTCATTATTAAGTCGTGATGAATAATCTATATATAATAATTCAAGCAAGAATGACCTCAACTAGATTGCCTGGAAAAGTTTTATTACCACTATGCGGAAAGACTGTTCTAGAGGTAGTTATAGCTAGGCTTGACAAATATAAAAAAAATATTATTATTGCGACAACAAATGACGGGTCAGAACTACCTATAACTGAAATCTGTGATAGAGAAAATATAAAGTACTATTTAGGCAGCACTAAGAATGTTCTTGAAAGATATTATCTAGCTGCCCAAAAATTTAATGCACATGATGAAGATATTATTATCAGAGTTACATCTGATTGCCCTCTAATCGATGTCGATTTACTAGATAACTGTATCAAAATGTATAATAGCAAAAAATATGATTATGTTTCTAATAGGCTTAAAAGAACAGTGCCTGTTGGTTTGGATGTGGAAGTTTTCAGTTTTAAACTTCTAAAGTTCATGCATGAGAATGCGGAAGAAGATTTTGAAAAAGAACATGTAACGCCATATATCTATCTGTCAAATAATAATAATTATAAACTTGGTTCTTGTGTGGAGTATGCGGATAACTCTGAATATAGGCTAACCCTTGATGAGTATGATGATTATAAAGCCATTAAAGAAGTGTATAAAAAATTTGATAATAAAATAGATTTCAGTTACAAAGAATTAATTAACTTATTAAAAAATAATCAATATATTTTTGATATCAATAGTACTGTTTGTCAAAAGATATTGAAAAATTAAAATTTTATCATTCAGGGTGATATTAGCTTATGAATCCAATATTATTCTTCTTTAGTAAAAACTAAGTTTTATAAATGTTTTTAATAACTACTAGTTATAAATATTCTTGGTGCAATAAAAGTGATCATATACTTTTTGCTAGGGAATGGTGCAAACTTTTTTCAAATAAAAAATCTTGGGAAGGCTTAACATATAAAGTTTTTCCATACCATTGGCTTGATGGGAGTAAGCTCTATAAGGATATTCAAGATCTAGATAATGTGTATGAAAAATACTTAGATATTATGGTGGTTAATTTGAATAACTTGCATGAAGTAGATCATACTAAGAGATATTGGAGAATTATAATAGGGCCATGGTTAAATGACTTTTTGAGATTAATATTTGATTATTACACCACTATCCAAGATATAAACAATTCTCAATTGGTGACTAATACATTCATAATAGATACTAAAATAGGAGACCAAATTCCTCAAGATTTTGCAGCATTTCATGAGTATTATTCAAGACCCTCTTACAATCACTTTTTGTTTGGAGAGGTAATCAAAAAAACTACCTCAATTCCGTATCAAGCCATTAAGAATATTGAGTATGGTAATGTATCAAAAATTTTCCCCTCAATAGGAAAGAAAAGTTTGTTAGCAAAAATGAAAAGAGCTATTAGATATATTGCATCATTTCTATATTCAAGCTTTTTAATTCCAGATAAATATAAAAAAATTATCTTTGTTTCAAGTTACTTTAATAATAAAGATTTAAATTGTATTCAAAAGGGATTAAATCAGCTTCCAATGTCACTTCTATTTGACCCAACTTTGCCAAGTAAGAAAGCTAATTTAGCACTAAGGAAAAGAATAACTTTTGAGCATACAGATAGTAATTTTGAAAAACTTTTACATAGCCTGATACCTATTCAAATTCCTATTGCGTATGTAGAAAACTATAAGCCTTATGGAAAATTAGCAGGTCTGTTCTTTCCGAAAAAACCAAAATCAATTTTTACAGCAAATGCCTATTACTATAATGAAGCATTTAAATTTTGGAGTGCTAAGGCAATGGAAAATGATACAAAGCTATTATTTTCTCAACATGGTGGTGGGATAGGGACTGCTCTTTGGTCACAAGAAGAAAAGCATATGGTTGATTCTTCTAATGTATTCTTCACATGGGGCTGGGGTGCTGATAGTAAGAAAATTAAGAATATGCCAGCTAGTAAATTAGCTTACACAAAAAAAAATATTTCAAAAGGTAATCCTCAAGGCGACATATTGTGCGTAACTAATTCAGATATTATAAATTATCAGCATTCACAGTTTCCAATGCCAATCGAAAAACATTTTGTTGAGTATACAAATGATATAATTAGCATTCATAGTTTCTTAAGTAATGAATCAAAAAAATATCTTAAATATAGGCTATATCATACTAACTATGGTAGATCTCAATGGGGAGTAGAGGAAAAATTTATTGAAAGTGGGCTAGAGTCGTTCTTAGATAAAGGAAATGTTAGTTTCTATGACAGGGTTAGTGAGTGCAGACTTGCTATTATAGTCTATGGTCAAAACACAACAGTCTATGAAACATTATCAGCAAATTTTCCAACTATGCTTTTTTGGAATCCCAGTCATTGGGAATTGCGGGAAGATGCTAAACCATATTTTAACCTTTTAAAAGAATGTGGAATATATCATACAAATGTTCAGTCTCTCTGCCAACAAATTAATAAAATACATGATGATGTTGATGGCTGGTGGCTGTCAGATGAAATACAAAATGCCATTAAAGCATTTTGTGATCAATATGCATTTACACAAGAGAGCTATATCTCAGATTGGACTAATGAGTTAAATAATCATATTTAACAATCATTCTGGCCTATTCTTTTTAAAGTAAAGATACAACCATAACCTTATCATGACTCCATTCAGTAATAAATTAAATAAATCAACAGAAAAACCTTTGCTAAAAAAGCTTTTATCACTTCTTACGCCAAAGGATAAGAAAATTATGTTACTACTAATTTTCTTTTCGTTTGTTATTTCTTTAATTGAAGTTATTGGAGTAACAGCCATTATGCCATTTATTGCAGTGGCGAGTGATTTTGATCTTATTCGTTCAAAAGAGTATTACTCTATATTTTTTGAAATTTTTTCTTTTAAAAATGATTCGCAATTTATAATTGCTTTTGGGATAGTTCTGATATTTTTTTATCTATTTAGGGGTGGAATAAATCTTTTTTATTATTATAGTTTGAGCAGATTCGCCCAAACCAGATATCACCTAATTGCATATAGATTGTTTAAAAATTATATGAATTTGCCATATCAAAATTTTATTAATAAAAATTCATCAGCTATGACAAAAACTATCGTAACTGAAGCATTTAACCTTAGTGGGGTAATTTTTGCTGTTTTATTTATTCTCAGTGAAGCTTTTGTAATAGTGCTTATATATGCTGTGATGCTATATGTAGATTATAAGATTACATTAGTCTTGACAATAATATTATCTCTAAATGCTCTATTAATGATGAAAACTATTTCAGTCAGAATAAAGGCTGCAGGAAGAGTAAGAGAAACAGCAGTAAGAAATTTTTATGAGATTATCAACAGAAGTTTTGGAAACTATAAGCTAATTAAGCTATATTCAAATCATAAGGGAATATTAGCAAACTTTAAATCTGCAAGTTACTCAAATGCAAAAGCTAATATAAGCAACCAAACTCTAAGCCAAGTACCTAGATTATTTCTAGAGTCAATTGCATTTACTATTATTATTGCTATAGTTATATATTTTGTTTGGGTTTACAAAAATGATATTTCGCACTTAATTGCATTAATTTCTATGTTTGTACTTGCTTTGTATAGGCTAATGCCATCAGCCTCAAGGATTATGAATAGTTATAATACTATTCTCTTTAATCAAAGGGCATTAGAAATAATATATAGCGAGCTAGAATACGATAATGAAAATTTTGGAGATAAAGATATTTTATTCAATGATAAGATAATTTTAGAAAATTTAGGATTTAAATATGAAGAAAATAAGCAAGTACTAAAAGATGTGTTTCTAACTATAAAAAAAGGCTCAAAAGTAGCTTTTGTTGGTGAAAGTGGAAGTGGAAAATCAACCTTAGCAGATATCATAATGGGACTTTATAGGCTTAAGGAAGGGCGAATTCTAAGTGACGGTATTCCAATAAATGATACAAATTTACAATCATGGAGACGTAAAATAGGATATATCCCTCAGTCTGTTTATCTTTTTGATGGGACAGCTGGTCAAAATGTTGCCTTTGGCATGAAATATAATGAAAAAAAAATAGATGAAGTTTTAAGGAAAGCCAAAATTTATGATTTTTTAGCTACAAAAAATGGCCAAGAAACAAAAGTTGGTGAAGGTGGTATCATGCTTAGTGGTGGTCAAAGACAACGCATAGCAATTGCTAGGGCACTATATACAGATCCAGAAATACTTGTATTGGATGAGGCTACATCAGCATTAGATGACAAAATAGAGAAACAAGTAATGAATGAGATATATGATGTAAGTAAAAATAAGACACTAATAATTATTGCACATAGGGTTAGCACACTTTATGGATGTGAAAAGATTTACAGGGTTGAAAATGGCAAGGTTTTCGAAGAATCCTAGTAAAATTAACAATAAAAAGGCCAAGGATTAAATGAAACCAAGAATATTTATTATAGACGTAGATGGTGTTATGACAACTGGTCAATTTCTCTATTCAGAATCAGGAAAGCAAATGAAGGTCTTTGGTCCAGATGATAATGATGGATTGGGACTTTTAAATCCTCATATTGAGATTAGGTTTATTACTGGTGATAGAAAAGGCTTTTCTATAAGTAATAAGCGAATTAAAGAAGATATGAATTTTAATCTTGATTTAGTAAGCACTATTAAAAGAATTGATTGGATTAAAGAGCGTTATAATCCGGAAGAAGTTATCTATATGGGCGATGGAATTTTTGATCATTATGTGATGAAAGAGGTTGGATATTCTATTGCCCCTGCAAATTCAGACAAAATTGCAAAAGAGTATGCAGATTTTGTAACAGATCGTTCTGGTGGAGACAGAGCTGTCGCAGAGGCGTGTCTTTATATTATGGAAAAGTTTTTTACTCCTTATGATCCTGATGCTCTTCCAGATGAGCAACTAGATTTAGGAGAGTGGACAGTATGACTATTCAAAAATACCTGGAAGATTATAGGCACAATAGAAACTGTACTCTGCTTGGTGTTGGCCCAATGAGTAAGAACTGTGTTGATGCATCAATAGAGTTGGCAGAGCAATATAAGTCGCCATTACTTTTAATAGCAAGTAGAAGACAGATTGACTCTGAGCAATTTGGCGGCGGTTATGTAGAAAATTGGACATCAAAACAGTTTTCGGATTATGTAGTAGATAAAGATGTAAATAAAAACATTATTTTAGCAAGAGACCATGGTGGTCCATGGCAGAGTGAAATAGAGAAAAATCAAAATATGAATTTAAAAGAAGCGATGCAATCTGCAAAGAACTCATATCAAGCAGATATTGATGCGGGCTTTCAAATGTTACATATTGATCCAAGTATTGATATACACTCTCAACCAAGCATAGATCAAGTTTTAGAAAGGGTTTATGAATTATATGAATTTTGTTGGTCTTATGCACAGCAAAAAAAACAAGATATTATTTTTGAAATTGGTACAGAAGAACAGAATGGAAGCAATAATTCAAAGGAAGAATTAGAGTACACATTAGAAAAAATGAAAATTTTTTGTAATGCAAATAAAATTAACTATCCATCTTTTGTTGTTATTCAAGCTGGAACTAGAGTTATGGAGACAAGAAATATAGGCTCGTTTGAGTCGCCAGTTCGTATTGTCAATGAACTACCCCCAGAGATTCAAATCCCTCAAATGATTAAGATTTGTAATAAATATGGAATCTTTATGAAAGAGCATAATGCAGATTATCTTTCAACAGAGTCGTTGCAATGGCAGCCGAGATTAGGGATCCATGCTGCAAATATAGCGCCTGAATTTGGGGTAGGTGAAACAAGATCTTTTTTAGACATATTGCAACAAAATAACGAAATGGTTTTATATGAAGAATTTCTTAAAATTTCATATGATTCTATGAAATGGAAAAAATGGATGCTTAAAGATACAGATGCTAGTGATTTTGATCGAGCCATTATTGCTGGGCATTATGTCTTTTCCACTAAAGAATTTATTGAACTAAAAGCAAAAGCAAGTTCTAAAATTAATAATCTTGATGAATATTTAAAAAATAAAGTTAAAGGAAGTATTTTAAGATATATGCAGGCATTTAATCTTACATAGTAATATGAAAAAAACAGCAACAATAATTTTAAATAGAAATCTACCAAAAGAGACAGATGCTTTAGTGGAGCATTTGATAAAGTGTGATGGCGATAAAACAGATATATTTGTAGTTGAAGCTGGATCTAGTAAGGATAATCTATCTAAATACTCTACATGGCATGTAGAAACTAGAGATGTAATTAAAAAAGGTATGCGGTATTCAAGAGGAATGAATTATGGATTATTACAATTATGGAAAGAAGGAAAGTGGGATGATTATGATTCATTTTTTCTCATTACTAATGATACAAAATTTCCTAAAAAACAAAAAACTATAAAAATTCTCCAAGATCTATTAGAAGAGCATTCTATGGTTGGGATCTTATCTCCATGCTCAAAAAAATGGGGAGAAGAGGCATTAATTGGACCAAATTCGTTGAAATATTTTTGGTTTATACATAATAATGCTTATTTTTTTCGTAAAGAGTTAATAGACGAAATAATGAATTTAGAGAGGCCCTCATTCATGAATTTTTTGTTTGATGGGGATAATTTTAGGGGGTATTTATCAGAAAGTGAGATAATAGCCAAAGCTTATGCAAATAATTGGGCAGCTGCAATTACAACAAAAGTTTTTTCTGAAGAGGATGAAGCATACTTACTTGATAAAAATAAAATTATTAAAACTGAAACTTATGAAGAAAATACAGAACTTTTTATTGAGGAAGGCTTAAGGTGGATTAAGAAAAAATATGGATTTAATAGTAGGTGGCAAATGATGCAATATTCTCAATTATTTTATGAAAAATTTTTTGACTATAATCCTCAAGAAAAATTAAAAAAAATTTAGAGACCTAAATGAAAACTATAAATATATTATGAAAGATAAATTTTCATTGGGTGGGATTGAATGATTTATAAGGTTTGTATTTTGGCGGCAGGCATTGGTAGTAGAATGGAGCCATTAACTCAGAATATCAACAAATCACTCTTGCCAGTTGATTTCAAAGCTGTTTTATCCCATATAATTGATAAATTTGATGATGACATAGAAATTATAATTGCAGTTGGGCATTTAAAGAATACTGTTATAGATTATTTAGAATGTGCTCATGAAAATCGTAATTTTACAATAATTGAAGTAGATAGATTTACTGGAAAAGGAACAGGACCAGGATATTCTTTGATGCAGTGCCGAGAATATTTAAATACTCCCTTTATATTTTTTGCATCCGACACACTAGTCTTAGAAAAAATCCCTGAGCCTTCTTATAATTGGCTGGGTGTTTCTGAGGTTTCAGAATCAAAGGAATATTGCACAGTCAAAATTGTTAGTAATATGATTACTAACCTCACAGATAAAGCTATTAGTAAAAATAAAAATGCTTTTGTTGGAGTTGCAGGGGTAAAAGATTATGATATTTTTTTTGATTCACTTAAAAAAAATACTGAGCTAAAAAATGAAGAATTGCAAGTTTCAAATGGCTTTAATGCATTAATTGATTATAAATTAAAACCACATTTTTTTACATGGCATGACACAGGAAATATGAATGGATATATCAATGCAAATAAAGATATGTCTAAATCTGGTTTTTCATTTGATTTTAGTAAATCAAATGAATTTTTATACTTTGTTGATGATAAAGTTATCAAATATTTCGAAAATAAAAATATAATTAAAAACCGATATAAAAGATCAAAATCTCTTGAAGACCTTTGCCCAAAAATAATATGCCTAAAAGATTATTTTTATTCTTATGAAAAAGAAGCTGGAAGAGTTATTTATGATGTTATTAATGATCAAGTAATGTCTGATTTACTAGCCTGGCTTGATAATAAGCTATGGACAAAAATTGAGTTATCTGAATCTGAACAAAAAAAGTTTAAATCGGAATGTTTTTGCTTCTATTATGAAAAGACAATTTCCCGAATAGATAAGTACCATGAAAAGCATCAAATTGAAGACCAATCTACATATATTAATGGAGAAAAAATCCCATCATTAAAAAATATGTTTCGATTAATTAACTGGGAAGATTTAAAAAGAGGCTTAGCAACTAATTTCCATGGTGACTTACAATTTGATAATATCTTATTAAAAGATAATAATGAATTTTTACTTCTTGATTGGAGGCAAGATTTTTCAGGGAATGTAAATTTTGGTGATAAATATTATGATCTTGCTAAACTGAATGGTGGCATGAAAGTTTCCTATAAGTTAATCAAGCAAGGTAATTTTTCTTTTTTAAAAGATATTGAAGGAAATATAACTATTTCCCATCAAGTTCCAGAGGAATTAAATAAATCAGAAATTCTTTTTAGAAATTTCTTAAATGAGAAAAAACTTGATATATTTAAAATAGATTTGATAACAAGTTTAATTTTTTTGAATATGTCTCCAATGCATCACGAGCCATTTGATCATTATATATATAATTTAGGTAAATCATCTCTTTATAAAACTTTACTGGACTCTGGTAAGATTCTCAATTAAGAATCTTTCAAACTCAAAAATCACAATGTTAAAAGTTTTATAGATTAATTATGTCGAGAAAAATACTTATTACTGGATCATCTAGAGGCATTGGAGCAGCTATTGCTAGATTAGCAAAGAAAAAGGGATATGATGTTCTGCTTCATGGAAAAACAATATCCCCTAGTCTTGTTAGCATAGCTGAAGAGATTAACTCAAACTATATAATTTTTGACGTCTCTAATGAGAATGAAGTTATTAATGCACTATCTGATATAGATTGCATAGATGTTTTGATTAATTCAGCTGGTATTAACATATCAAAATCTTTTGAAGACCTTTCAAATAAAGATTGGAAGGATATTTATGATATAAATGTTTTTGGACTTGCTAATGTTACCAAGCACGTTATTCCAATTATGAAATGTTCAGAATTTGTAGGTAAAATTATTAATATCGCATCAGTTAAAGGTTTGTATTCTTCAGTTGGTCGAGTGGCTTATGCATCTTCGAAGGCAGCAGTTATTAATTTAACAACTGGCTTAGCAAAAGAGTTAGCACCAAAAATATTGGTAAATGCAGTAGCACCAGGTTTTACAAGTACAGACATGACCGAAAATACTTGGAGTGATAGAATAGAAAAGCAAGTTGACAGTATATTACTTAAACGAATGGCAAACCCAAAAGAAATAGCAGAAGTTGTTATGTTTTTGGCTAGTTATAAAAGTGAATATATTACTGGGCAAACAATTAATGTAGATGGCGGCTACAGTATAAAAGATGATTGATAAAACTAATGAAAATTGGCACTATAACGAAAATGATGCAAAAGTAGTTATGAAGCCGTGGGGCCGGGAAGTATGGATTAATTTTCGAAAAGGTGAGAATGTAGGGGATAAAGTTAAAAAATATATAATGAAAAAGTTATATATAAAAAAAGGAACTAAAACTAGTTTTCAGTATCATCAATTTAAAATTGAGACTAATTTTTTAATAGAGGGCTCTGTTGAAGCATGGTTTGAAGATAAAAAAGGGCATATTGATGTTAAAGTACTAAGTGCTGGGGAAATATGGTCTATCCCTGCTGGCATTAAACATAGAATTGTAACTTTGGAGGACATTATTTTAATTGAATCCTCGACTCCAGAGGTAGATGATGTAATTAGAATAGAAGACGATGCACTAAGAGGTGATGGACGTATACAGAGTGAACATGATTTAGGCAATGAATAGTTTTAGTTCAAAATATATATTTTGAAAGCACTAGCACATAAATATTTTGAGTTTTTCAGCTTGAAAAATATTGAGCAACTTGAAAAAATGTTTGCAGATGAAATAGTACTTAGTGATCCAAATATATACTGCATTGGTAAAAAAGAAGTCTTAAATGCTACTCAAAATATATTTAATTCTGCAAAGAATATTCATATTAAAGTCAAAGAATTGTATGCAGAAGATAGAACTGTCATTGCTGAGCTGGAAATTTTAATTGATGTCAATGATTTAATCAAGATTGTTGATATTTTGAAATTTGATGAACACAATAAAATAAAGAGTATCAAAGCATACAAGATGTAAGATGAATTTTTTTTAATTGGAGAGCCATTATAGACATTAAGAGTGATTTCAAAAAAAATGGTTATCATATTATCAATAATATAATAAGTAAAAATCAAATTAAAGATTTAAAGCTTTTTATTGCATCATTACCACCAAAATTACTAGTTCCATATAGTAAAGAAGCCTGGGGATATGGAAATTGCTTTGATTATAAAGAATTTGAAGTGATAAGTCATAATAGTCAAATACTCCAGGGTTTAAAAAAAATCCTTGGTGATAATTTTGAGTTTAATCATATTATGGTTAATAGAAAAGCTCCTTGGATTGGTCCAGAAGTTGAATATCATCAGGAAGTTTTCAATTCAAAAACATTTGCCCCTGGTGCAAGCCTTAATGAGCTAAGTGAAAAATGGTGTCAAATATATATCCCTCTTGATTCTGAAAAATCTAGTAATGGTGGCTTGAGGGTTATTACTAATAGCCATCTATTGGGGGAGTTAAAATCTGAGGATATGGTTAATCAAAACTATAGCCATAAAAGAAGGGTTCCAGCAGATATATTGTGTGAAGTTGTTAACTCTGATGACTGTAAATTAAAGGATTTAGATTTACAAGCTGGAGATTGTCTATTTTTTAGTCCACTTCTTGTTCATGGTTCACCCTCAAATGGTACTCCAAATGAAAGAGTTAGTTTGGTTATTCAGGCAAGAGTAGAGCCATTTTTTCCTAATAATTCAATATTTGAAAAAGAGGTTGAATATAGAAATTCTTTTATTATTGATTCAATTTTAAAACATAAAGAAGAAAATAATAAAAATAATAAAAATAAATATTCAGACTTTAAATCTAAGCAAGTGAAAAGAAAATTCATATAAATTAGTATTATTCATCCCTAAGAGTATTTGATACTTTAATAGGTAAAATAACTTATAGACTCATGAAAATTTTGTAATGAATTTAAATACCTTACTTTTTAAAGATTTAATTAAACTTCAAAAAATGCTTTTTTTGCAATTTTTTAATAGAATTGTAAGATTTAAAGAAACTATTTATCGAAAATATTTCTCATCTTTTTTCTTCAATTATAAAAAGCCTTTTTATAGAATTATTGAAGATGGAGACAAATTTATACTTGACTTAAGAAATCTTAGATCAATGTTGGGGGACTTTACTCAAATAATCCAATTTTTGCTATCAATCAAAATTAATTATAAATATTTTGAGATTTGGATTAGTGATAATACTATTGAATCTAGGTTTCCAGGTAAAGAGTTTTCTCAAGAAGCACTAGATATGTTTAAGTTAATTAGTTCATCTATAGAAGTTGAATTTACTGTGATGGATAAAAAATCTCTAATTAATGATGATTATTCATATATATCCTTATCCCCAGATGTAATTTTAAATACCCAAATTTTTTCAACTAATTGTAAAAAGTTTTTTTATGAAGAGTTTAAATTGGAGTCCTTGCCTATTAAATATTATTATGATATTGATTATAGTAATAACCATGAACTTAAAAGTTTGAAAAAAAACTTAGAAAATACTTTTAATATAATTATTAGTCCAACTATTGATTTAAATTTAAAAGTAGAGAGGTTTGAGAGAAGATATGGTGTGATTTCTGAGGATACATTTTTGAAATTAGAAAGCCTTTATCTTGATTTACAAAAAAGAATTCAAATTGAAGGTATTACAGATATAAGATTCATTTACTTAAATAAAAAAATGTACAACATAGAGTATTTTTCAAATACTATTGATCTGAGACATTTTGAAGATTATGGCTTAAACTTTGGCTCTTTATTCTATTTTATTCAAAAATTTTCCAGCTGGACTATTGGGTCAGAAGGAACATTGCAGCAATATATGTTATTGTCTAGTGAGCTCAAGCATGCATTATATATTGATAATTATTATTGGGGTGTAAGTCATGGAGAATTTGGATTATCTGCTCCTTTTTTTATGAGTAAAGTCAATTACTTAGAGTATTCAAAAGCTCCTAATCAATACCTTCCAAAAAAAAACCAAGTTATTAAAGAAATTTTTAATGACTATTATCAATTTAAATCAAAACAATAACTAAATTAAAAAGTAAATGAAGTCATTAAAATTATATTTTAAGTATAAAAAAATAATTCTAATGACTTTATTTTTTATATTACTTGTTGCTGCATACAATAGTGATAAGGTTATGTTTAAAATTCCACAATTACTTCAAGATAAAACTTCTATAGGTTTTGAGAATCGATTTGATATCTATATCCGCTCACCTTTGATGAAGTCTATTGACAGTATAAATCCATTTAATTGGTTAATTAATCCTTCAAGTAATTTACCTCGCTTTAATTTAGAGTTGAATAAAAATAATATGGACTATATTGAAAATGCTATCAATAATTCAGATAGATTTATGAACGAAAGTCTTAATGAGTATCAAAGTTGTAAAATTAAATTTGATAATCAGCTTTATAAGTGCAATGTTAGGCTTCATGGCTCTGGTAAAGAGAATTGGATTCATAAGAAAAAAGCGTATGCCATTAAGCTTGATAAAAATAATCTAATTGCTAATATGAGGCGTTTTTCATTCATACCCTTAACAAGTGGAGTTCCAGGAATTCCAGTAGTATATTCTTATAAATTATTAAATCAATATTTTAATTTTGATGTTAAGAGTGAGCTAGTTTATCTCAGTATTAATGGTATTAATCAGGGCTTATACCTACTTGAAGAAAAAGCACACAAGTCGGTTTTAGAAAAAAATAATTTATCTGGTGTAGATATTATTAAACCTATCGATAAATGGGATTCTCAGTATTTTTCAACACATCAAGATCCTTATATTATTTATAGTTCATATTTAAAATACAAGGATATATCTAATAGAAATATAGGCCAACTTTTAAAATATAGAATGCTTCATGAGGATGCCAATGATTTTGAAGTAATTTCTAAGCTTATCGATATTGATAAATTTGCACAATTTGATGCATTAAGAATCCTATTTGGATCCTATGGCTCTGTGGAAGGAGACAATAATAAGTATTTGTATGATACAAGTAATGGGAAAATATTTCCATATCCAAGAATAGAAGGAAGTATATATAGTTTGATACCTAATGAATATTCAAATAATTATGAAGCTATGATGTATTCGTCTAAGCATGTAAATAATAAATTAGTTAAAAATGATGATAATAAAATTCTTCAAACATTGGTAAAAAATAATGATTACAGAACTATACGAAATAAATATTTAAATATATTTATTCAAGATAAAGAAATGATTCTTGAAATTTATGACTCATTATTAAATAAATATATCTCAGATATAAGAGCTGATACAACAGGTTATTCTTCATCAAGATTTTATTTACTAAAGATAAATGAGGCTAGAAATTCGCTAATCTCAAATTTAAATAAGTTATCAGAGTATATTAATTACACAAGAACCTTTACAGATGTAGTTCAAATAAGTAGAAATAAATATGTAATTGAGATTAAATCTGATTCTAATATACCAACTAAATTAGATTTTTTGGCATTCTATTCTAATGACAAGATAATCACTAGCCCTTTAATCATTAGAGACTTGCAAAACAATGCCATTAGTACTTTAGATGGCGAAAATTTTACTAAATTCTTTGAAGATAAGGGCTTCATGCTTAACTTAGATGATAATCTCGATAATGAGGTAAAAGTTTATAGATTTGAAATTGAGTTTAGTAATATTATTAATATTGATAGATTTGATATTAGATATAAAAATAGCTTAACAGGCAATTTAATTAGTCCAGAGGATACTTACACTTCTTTTTTAAAAAAACCAAATAATTTTAATTTTGATTATATTAATCAGGATATAAATAATTTTATAATGCTTAATCAAGATTTAAATTTTATTAAAAATGGAGATAATAGTGTAATTCTTAAAGCTGGTAATTATTTAATTAAGAAAAATATCATTCTACCTTATGGAGTTGATTTAAATATTGAAGCTGGAACTAATATAAAAATAGACCATAAGAAATCTTTATTGGTTTATGGAGCATTAAATATAAGTGGAAGTCAAAACCGACCTGTAATTATTAGTTCAATAAATCCAAACAAACCTTTTGGCGTTATTGCAGCAATAGGAAATGATCAAAGTATATGTAATATTAGCTATTTAGATATTTCAAATGGATCTGAGAGTTCAATAAATGGTAGTTATTTTTCAGGCGCCTTATCGCTATATTCGCACAAAGATGTTTTATTATCAAATATTAAAGTCCATAAAAATTTTGCTGATGATGGGCTTAATGTAAAAAATGCAGATGTTTTAATTAGCAAGTCTAAATTTTATGATAATTTTGCTGATCAAGTTGATCTAGACTTTACTAATTCAACTATAGACTCCTCTTCTTTTAAATCTTTAAATAAAAATGTAAATGGTGATGGTGTAGATTTTAGTGGATCAAGAGCACTTGTTATGAATTCAAGTTTTGATAATTTTTCAGATAAAGGAATATCAGTTGGTGAGAGTTCCCAGATATTTATCTATAATAATAATTTTATAAATAATAGAAGTGCTGTTTCAGGAAAGGATAGCTCAAAACTATATTTTTATAAAAATACTTATAAAAATAATATCCTAAATATTGAGGCATATGTCAAAAAACCGATTTATAACTCTCCAAATTTATATATTTTGAATGAAAAACATTTACAAGAAAAGCTGAGTTTTAAGAATAAATCATCATATTTTGTTTCTGAGGATATTGTAAAAATTAATACAAATTCTAATACTTTTGATCAGCTTGATGAAATTGCATGGACAAAAGTCAATATAAATAATAAATTATGAGTGAAGATTTAAAAACTTTTAGACATGAGTTCAAATACTATATAAATTTTTTTGAGTACCATAACCTTAGGCTCAGATTAAATAAGGTTTTAAAATTTGATAAATTTAGTGATGAACATGGAAACTATCACATAAGAAGTTTGTATTTTGATGATGTAAAAAGTTCTGCACTTTTTGAAAAACAATCTGGAGTTCTAACTAGAAAAAAATATAGAATTAGGATTTATAATTTAAAAGATGATGTAATTAAATTAGAGAGAAAAAATAGAGTTGGTCAGTTCATTAATAAGGAGTCTGTTTCGATCACAAGAGAGGAATATAATAAAATTATAAAAAATGATATTAATTTTTTATATGAGTCAAAAAAGCCCTTATTAGTTCAATTTTACTTTGAAATAAAGCATAACCTTGTAAAACAAGATGTTATTGTAGATTACACAAGGGAAGCGTATGTATCAGATATTAGTAATATAAGAATAACACTCGATAAGGATTTAAGAACAGGTTTAACAAATACTGACTTATTTAATAAAAGTGCTCCATCTATAAAAGCACTAGATGAGCCTTGGATGATTTTAGAGGTTAAATTTAATAACTTTTTACCTGACTATATCAAAAATATTATCCAACTATCCAGTAATCAAAGATATGCAATTTCAAAATTTGTTATTTGTAAAAAGATGATAAAATTAAATAATTGGGAAGATAATTAAATTTAAAAAGTGAGGTAAATATGGAAAATGCAGTAGGCTTTCAGGATATTTTGAAAAATAGTTTTTTATCATCAGATTATGTAACACCACTCACGAGTGCTTCAATAATTTTAAATTTGTTGATTACTTTTCTGATTGGGCTATTTATATTTTATATTTATAGAAAAACATTCCAAGGTGTTTTATATACTCGCAGTTATAATGTTTCTTTGGTAATGGTTGCTCTTATAACAACATTAGTTATTATGACAATTAGTTCAAATATTATTTTATCCCTGGGCATGGTTGGTGCTTTGTCTATTGTAAGATTTAGAACAGCTATTAAGGATTCAATGGATATTGTTTTTATGTTTTGGGCAATATCAGTTGGAATTGCAAACGGTGCTGGGTTTTTTCAAGTGTCTGTTGTTGGCTCTCTTTTTATTGGAGTTATCCTAATAGTTATGACTAAATTTAAAATAGTTAATTTGCCATATTTATTTATATTAAAGTTTGATGAGGGTTCACAAAATGAAGTGGATAATTTGTTGAATAAAATTAAAGGGCATAATATAAAATCAAAATCTGTCTACAGTAATACAGTTGAATTAACGGTCGAATTAAGGATGACAAATGGTGAAACAAAAATTGTCAATGACTTTGCAAAATTAAAGGGAATGAGTAGTTCAGTATTGGTTAAGTATGATGGTGATTATGTTTCATAGTTGATTGAAAGACATTTCACTAAAGATAAACATGAAGTGAAATTAATCACTTTACATCGCTTGATACAGGAGAGTTAAAAATGTTAGTTAACGGGTTAAATGAGGCTTTTAATGATTTGAATTATAAAGACAGTGAAATACTTCCCATAGAGCAAATTCAAAGTGATAAATTAAAAGTAAAAAACAAGACGTTATAGGTCTTAGATAAATATACTTTCGCTCAGAATCTGAAAATCGAATTTTTTATGAATTATTAATTATATTCAAGAAGGAGTTAGCATGACAGCGATAGGAGTATCAATATTAAATTATATAAATTACAAAGAAACAATAGGAGTGATTGAGAATTTATCAAAACAGGTATGGTTTGATTGTCTTAAAGTATATGTAGTAGATAACGGATCAGATAATGAGAGTATTGTTAAGCTTAAAGAATTTCAAAAAAAAATACCTTTTATACTGATAGAGTCAGATAGAAATTTAGGCCATTTTAAGGGAGCAAATTTGGCAATAAAAAAGGCTAGATCTGAAGGTTGCGAGTTTGTAATGGAATTTGATAGTGACGCACGAATTCTTGATGGGCAAGAAGATTTTCTTGATATTATTTTAGATATATATAATACAAAAAAAAATGTAGGTTTAATAACAGCAGATATTAAAGGTCTTGATGGAATGTCCCAAAATCCAATGGATAGGGGTGAATTTTCTCTTTTAAAAAAGATACTACTAAAGATCTTTTTTTATTTGTATATTGATAAATTATATTTTTTTATAAGAATTCATTTATTGTATAGTTTAATTACGTGGTATGTGCAAAAAAGGGATGCGAAAAAAAAATCAACATCATCTAAAATGACTCCTAAAAGTGGATATATTTATGCCGCACATGGTAGCTTTCAAGTCATGACACCATTATACTTTAAACATTTTGATGGCCATTCAGAAGAGATTTTTTTGTATTGTGAAGAATATATTAAAGCTGAGCATTTGAAAAGTAAAGGCTTAAGAACCTGGTATGACGACAGAATCAAAGTACTCCATAAAGAATCAAAAACTGTAGAAATGATTACAAAAACTCATAAGAATAAAGTTAGTTTTTTACTAGTCCATATGTTCAATAGCGGAAGAGTGTTTGTCAGAATGCTGAAGTTATACTAACAAGTGCAGCATAAGAAAGTGAGGATAAGTATGTAATTAGAGGTTGGTTTTTTTAAATAGATTAAAGGGTCTATGTAAGAAAAATATGTGATTATATTTTGGCTATTTAAGCAATTTACTCTTATATTTCAGTGACTCAGGATATTTTTTGGACAAAAGTAATATTTTAATTATGGGGTTTTAAATGAATAAGTGTTTGATATGTGAAAGTGAATATATAGAATTTGTAGATTTTGGTGATATGCCAATTGCAAATGCGTTTTCAGCAAAAGAGGAATCACATGATGAGTATACATTTCCAATGAAAGTAGGGTTTTGCCAAAAGTGTAGTATGGTTCAACTGGTTGAGCAGCCTGAACGAGAAAGAATGTTCCATGAGAACTATGCTTTTTTTTCATCGACTTCTAATTATATGAAGGAGCATTTTAAAAATTTTGCTAATACAGTTTCTGAGTTGCAGAGTCTGGATACAAATTCGTTTGTAGTTGAGGTTGGAAGTAATGATGGAATCATGTTACAGAACTTTATGGCTAATAATATTCCATGCCTTGGGATCGAGCCATCTAAAAATGTTGCAGAAGTTTCAAGAAAAAAAGGGATTGAGGTTTTGACAGAATTTTTTGATCAATCTTTAGCAGAAAATATAATTACTACACATCAAAAGGCTGATGCTATTCTGAGTGCAAATGTCATGTGCCATATTCCTTATATACATTCAATCTTTAAAGGCCTTAAAGTACTACTAAAAGATGATGGTGTATTTATATTTGAGGATCCTTATCTTGGAGAGGTTATTGAGAAAACATCATTTGATCAAATATATGATGAGCATGTTTTTTTATTTTCTGCTTTATCTGTAAGTTATCTTGCAAATATTCATGAATTAGAACTAGTTGATGTGGAGCATCAAATTACTCATGGAGGTTCAATGCGTTATACATTAGCACATAAAGAAGCAAAAAAAGTTTCTCATAATGTAACTAACTTAATTAAAAATGAAAAAAAACTAGGTCTTGATAATTTAGAAGCCTATTCTAATTTTGCTAATGATGTTGACCAAATAAAAAGTGATTTAATTAAATTACTTACAACTCTAAAGAATGATGGTAAGAAAGTTGTAGCGTATGGTGCAACTTCAAAAAGTACCACAGTTGCTAATTATTTTGGAATTACGCCAGATTTAGTTGAGTGTATCTATGACACAACGCCCATTAAGCAAAATAAATTTTCTCCAGGAATGCGTATTCCAGTTTTACCATATGAACAATTTCATCAAAGCAATCCAGATTATGTATTGCTATTTGCTTGGAATCATGCAACTGAGATTATGAAAAAGGAAGAAGAATATATGTCAAATGGGAAGCATTGGATCACTTATATTCCTGGAGTTAAAGTAAATTAGTAATGATTTTTTGCGCTAACCCATCTGCTCAATTTAGGAGTTATCAGGCTGAGATAGAAGAAGCAGTTCTTAAAGTAATGCGTGGAAATTCTTATGTTCTTGGTAAAGAAGTATCTTTACTTGAAAAAGAGTTTTCAGATTATATTGGAACTAGCTCAAGTATCGGAGTCGCTAACGGGACTGATGCTCTTGAATTAGCACTTAGAGCATTAGAAATAGGATTTGGGGATGAAGTTATAACTGTTTCACATACTGCAGTTGCAACAATTGCTGCAATTGAGTCCACAGGGGCTGAGGCAGTATTAGTCGATGTAGAGTCAGAATACTATACATTGGAGCCCAATCAGCTAGAAGAGGTAATTTCTGATAAAACCAAAGCAGTTATTGCTGTTCATTTGTATGGACAACCTGTAAATTTAGATATAATTCAAGATTTCTGTAAAGCAAACAAAGTTTTTTTAATCGAAGATGTGTCTCAAGCCCATGGTGCAAAATATAAAGGTAGGCGATTAGGAAGTATTGGTGATGTCGGTTGCTTCAGTTGTTATCCAACAAAAAATTTAGGTGCTATGGGAGATGCTGGATTAATAACCACAAATAATATTAAATTGGCAATAAAGATTCGTATGCTTAGGGAATACGGTTGGAACAATCGAATAAGTGAGTATGCTGGTAGGAATTCCAGACTTGATGAAATACAAGCAGTTATTTTGCGTATAAAACTAAAATATTTAGACTTGGATAATAAAAAAAGATGTCAGTTGGCTCAGTACTATATGGACAATTTATCCGATATCCAAGTTAGTCTCCCAGTAATTAGAGCTAATTCCGAGTCTGTTTTTCATCTTTTTGTTCTACAAGTGGAAAAGCGTAATGAACTTTTAAAATATCTTTTAAGTAAAGATATTAAAGCTGGAATTCATTATCCCGTACCGGTGCACTTGCAGCCAGCGTACAAGGGGAGAGTTTCAATTTCGAGTAACATGGGTGTTACTGAAAGTCTAACTGGTAGAATAATCTCGTTACCAATGTACCCAGAGTTATCTGCAAAAGATGCAGAAAAAATTGTCAACACTGTAAGAAACTTCCTTAAATAAAGTCAATATGCTATGAAAATTAATAAGACTCCACTAAAAGGGTTTCTTGCAATAGAGCCAAATATATTTGAAGACGATAGGGGTTTTTTTTTAGAAACCTATCAAAAAGAGCGTTATAATCAAGCTGGAATTAATGATAAATTTGTACAAGATAATCATTCTCGATCAGCGAAGGGGGTGTTAAGGGGTATGCATTTTCAAATAAAAAATCCTCAGGCTCAGATTGTAACAGTCATGCGCGGAAGAATATTTGATGTTGTTGTGGATTTACGTAAAAAATCCAAAACATTTGGTCAATGGCATGGTTTAGAGTTAGGTGAAAAGAGTAAGGTGCGTCAGGTATATATGGCACCTGGGTTTGCACATGGTTTTCTAGTTTTAAGTGAATTTGTCGATTTGCACTATAAGGCTTCAGGAATTTATGACCCTGCTGACGAGGGTGGTTTATTGTGGAGTGACTCAGCTGTTGGAATTGAATGGCCAGATGATAGTTTTATTGTTAATCCAAGAGATTCTAAATTTTCTAAATTAGATCAATTATAAAAAAGTTTTTACAATTAATTTTTCTAAATTTTTTTTTAATTTGAATTAATTAATTTTTTATAGACTTTCAAAGAAATGCAAAATAATTTATTAAATAATAAGACTATATTAATAACTGGATCGAGTGGCTTTATTGGCTCTAAGTTGCTTAAGCGTCTAGAGCGATTGGATGTAAAAATAGTTGCCCTATCAAAGAAAAAAGACGCCCTTACTAATGAGAAAAAAAATGTAGAGTATGTTTATGGAGATATATCCCATAATGATTTTTGGAAAAAAATATTTTTAAAATATAATTTTGATTATATATTTCATCTCGCTGCTTTGGAGTATCAAGGCTTAAATGGAAGTATATTGAAGGATTTAGAGATAAACGTTAAATCTACTGTAATCTTATTGGACAATATAAATTTATTATCAAATAAGCCAAAGATAATATTTTTTAGCTCCGTAAATATATTTGGTTCAATTGAAGCAGAAAGTGTAACAGAGGAGAGTAATCCTAGACCAGAAAGCTATTGGTCGCATCATAAAATATTATCACAATTTTATTTAGAATTTTATAATAAAGTTTATAATATTGAATCATTAATTTTAATACTACCAAACATATATGGATTTTCGCAAAATCTAGAAGTTACAATGAGAATGTCAGTAAATAAAATAATTAGTAGGGCTATACTGAATAATGAGTTTACTTTATATGAAAATTGTAATATTAAGAGAAATTTTTTGTATATAGATGATTTAGTTGAAGCCATTTTCAGTAGTTTGAAAATTAAAAAATGGAATGCAAGTAAGTATTTAATTGGTGATAATGATCACTATAGTTTCAGCGATATTTTTCGTATTCTTAAGGCGCTTAATAAGAATATTATTAAAAATCAAAATCCTATCCAATTAGATATATTTGAGATGAGAAATTATAAGATTAATGTGGATAAATTTAAAACAGAAACAGGTTGGAAAACAGAATTTAATTTCCAACGAAATATTATTAAAACATATGAAGATTTTTTATTTAATTACGATAAATAGAATTTAAATTTTAGTATTTTATTAACAGCATGTTATTATTCATGCAGATGTAAAATTTCATAATTGAATGTGTTTATGTAACTAACTTGAGTCCTTTTTTAAATAAAAATATCGACAATGTTCTAGCTATTTTTAATATGTTTAATGTAAATATATTATGATTTTGAATAAATACGAGATAATATAATTTTTAACTAAAATATTATTAAGTTAAATTAATAAATTAATTTATATTTAGGTATTTTTTTTCTTGGTATTATTGCTTACTATAAAATAATAAGATCTTTTAACCCGCTTTACAAAAATGATTAATTTAAAAGCTTTATCCCATCACAAAACTAAAACAGGAGGTCTATGCGTAGTAGAAGGTAAAATTGACACATCTTTTGATATTCAAAGAGTTTTTAGTGTTAGTGCAAAGGCTGGAGAAGTTCGAGGAGATCATGCGCATAAAAAATGCACTCAATTTATGGTATGTGTTTCCGGTGCTATTGAAGTTACATGTGACAATGGATTCAAGGAGACTATTTATCAATTGAACGACCCATCTATTGGCCTTAATGTTTCTAATGGTATTTGGACTAAAGAAAAATATTTAACAGATAATGCTGTTCTTATGGTTCTTTGTGATAGATATTATGAAGAAGATGACTACATTCATAATTATGATGATTTTAAAGTATATATAAAATAGAATGAAGATAATAGTAACTGGTGCGATTGGACATATAGGTTCTTATATTATAAGAGAGTTAGGTATTCAATTCCCTAATGCAGATATTGTCATGATCGATAATATGATGACACAGCGTTATTCTTCCTTATTTAACCTTCCAACTGTAGCAAATTATAGTTTTATTGAAGGTGATGTGAATAAGGTTGATTTAAATGAAATTTTTTCTGGAGCAAATGTAGTAATACATCTAGCAGCTATTACTGATGCAGCTGGAAGCTTTGATAGAGCTAAAGAGGTTGAAGAAAATAATTACCAGTCTACTGTGAAAGTTGCTAATGCTTGTGTAAAAACTGGAGCATCATTAATTGCATTGTCATCAACTAGTGTTTATGGCACACAAAATGATGTTGTAGATGAAGACTGCTCTGAAGAAGAATTACAACCACAAAGCCCATATGCTATTACAAAACTTAAAGAAGAAGAATTTATTGCTATGTTATGTAAAGAACATGGGTTGAAGGCAATACATTGTCGTTTTGGAACAATATTTGGAGCATCTTCAGGTATGCGTTTTCATACTGCGGTTAATAAGTTTTGTTGGCAAGCTGTAACAGGTCAGCCAATTAGTGTATGGAGTACAGCTTACGATCAAAAACGACCATATTTAGATTTACTTGATGCGTCTAGAGCAATCGAGTTCATTATTAAAAATAATATTTTTGATGGCCGGATATATAATGTTTTGACAAATAATTCAACAGTTAAAGAGGTGCTAGATGTTATACGAGAATTTATTCCCGATTTAGAAATAGAGTTTGTGGATAGCAAGATTATGAATCAGTTGTCATATGAAGTTTTAGATCATAGATTCAAATCCCAAGGGTTTATTTCTTCAGGTAGCCTGCTGCGTGGAATTGGTGAAACTATTTCGTTGTTGAAAAATGCTAACAATCATCAATTGTTATAAAACACATCTAAGAAGAAAGATTATTATCCATCTTTAGCAGATATCGATCCAGCTTTATAGATGCTAACATCTCTAAAAGATAAATCGAAATTTCTAAAAAAATAACATCTAATAAAAGTATAGTTCCATATAATATCAATAAAGTGGAATAAATAAAATTAGAGCTATAAGTTATGTAAATCCTTAATTAAGTAATGAGTGAGCTACTTCAAAACATATTTTTAAGGGTAGCATTAAAGGGAATGCTTTTTTTGATAGAGTAAAAAAAGAGGAAAGCCAAATATTATGACCTTAATACATATTATGCTTTTAAGGCTGAATATTTAGAAATCTTGCATCATGGCCTTAATAAAATTAAAAGTGTTTTCGAAGTAGTGCTATATTTTGTCTTTAATTATTAATTATTATTTTCTGTTTATGTATGATAAATAGTAGTATTTTTGTAGCTTTAACGGCGAATCAGGAGTTTTGGGATAAGTCAAAAGATATACTTCTTTTGGGTGATTGGTGTCTAAATGATTTTGAGAAAAAGCACAAATACGAAATATTGCCTTATCCAATCAAGTTTGAAAACTCTGGTTATTCAGAATTTGACCAATACAATCAAGAGCTCTATAGTAAATATCTAAAAATTTTCACTAGATTGTTAAATAAAGAGCACAAAACCAACCACAGTGTTAGATATTGGGACATTTTACTAGGCTCTTTTTTATTTAGATACATTGGTGTAATGTATGAAAAATATCTAACTATTCAGTATCTTCTGAAAAAGTATGGGCAATTTAATTGCTTGATAGTTGATACATCCAAGGGTGGGACGATCATAGTCGATGAGCTTTCATTTACGAAATTAATACAAGACGACAACTATAATTTTGAAATATATTCAAAAATTTTATCTTTTTTAAACATAGATGCGCAGAAAATAATAATCGATAACAATCAGATTGCCCCAGATTTTCATGAGCACAAGCCCAATAATTATATTAAAAAGATCGGCGAGTTTATATTTTGGTTAGTTGCATTTTTAAAAAACAGTAAAAAGATAATTTTTATGAAAAACCCATATTTGGATATAAAATTTCTTGCAAAACTAGCTCTTTTTTCAAAGCATGGGATAAAGGTTAAGTTTCATGAGAATTATCATAGTAATCATAAATATAATATAGAAACAAGAAGGCGTTTTCAAGAGGGCTTACCAAAGGATAATGAGTTTGAGTTATTCTTAAAAACTCAACTGCCACTTGATTTACCTACATCATTGGTTGAAAACTATAGATACTTGGGTAAACTTGCAAAAAAACAATACCCAGGAAAGCTTCCAGATGTAATATTTAGCGCAAACTCTTGGTATTATGACGAGCTGTTTAAGATCTGGGCGGCTAGTGCATTAGGGAAAAGCAAATTAGTAGGAATACAACATGGAGGTAATTATGGAGTGTCCAAGTACTTGCTAGATGAGAAGTATGAAAGAAAAATTACAGATTTCTATCTTACCTGGGGGTGGGCGAGTCATGAATGTAATAACGTGATTCCATTTGGTTCCGCTAAGATGATCAACTATAAAAAAAGAAGATTAAATTCTGACGATATACTGTTTGTGATGACAGACAAACCAAAGTATTTTTGTGATTTAAGATTTGTTCCTCATGAGAGGATTTCATATTATGAGAATCAAAAGACATTCTTAGATAATATTTCTGATAATTTGTTAAATAAATTCAGAATAAGGCCATATCCTTCAGAAGATCGTCACAGGTATATTAATTTATGGAGAGCATATAATAAGAAAATAAAAGTAGATGATAAATATATGAAATTTACTGATAGTCTTAATAACTGTAAATTGTATGTATCTGATCATTTAATGACAACTTATTTAGAGTCTCTTAAAATGAATATCCCTACAATAATTTTTTTAAATAAGAAATATCCAAATGGACTGATAAATAAAAATGCAATAGAGGACTTTCAAAAACTTGAAGACGTAGGTATTCTCTATTACTCCGCCGAAGATGCAGCACTTGCTATAAATAAAATGGGTGACAACATAGATGAATGGTGGTTTACTCTAGAAGTACAAAGTGTTAGAGAGGAATTTTGTTATAAATTTGCTAAAAATTTAAACAATCCTATCTATGAATTTAATAATTTATTTACTAAAGTGAGTGGTAAATATCCTAACACCTTCGTTTACTAATATAGTGCTAAGAAAGAAAGAATTTTCAATTTTGTATACTCAAAGTCATAACACAAATCTTTTAAAGAGTATTGTGTTCGTGCTTATCATATTTCCATTCATATCTCACATTTATGGTGCTGTATTCCCAGCACTTTATAATTTTGAGATATTTAACATTGTATTCGCAATTATCGCATTTGTGATGATAATAGCTGTGTATGAAAATCGCATTGTATGGGATAAGGATATTGTATATTTCCTCCCGTTTTTCTTGACCGCCCTGGCAAGTTCGGTATATAACAATGATCTATATTTTTTAAAGTATTTTGCTTATATTTTTATTTATTTTTTCTTCCTAAAAAGATTCTTTCTTCAAAAATTTATTTTCAAGCTGTATGTAAATATTTTAGTATTTACATTCTTCATACTAATTGTTATCTATTTTTTAACTCTTAACTTTGACTTCCATAAATTTTTTGTGGTGAGAGATCTCAACTTTCTTAGTTTGAATTCTCCAATGCATTTAAAAGATCACCAATCTCAAGTTTTCTATTTATTAATATATCAGAATGATTACAGTGGGATTTTTAACATTCCAAGATTTTATGGATTCTCAAGAGAGCCAGGCATGTATGTTATGTTTATCATTCCTGGTTTTTTAATGGCATGCTTCTTTAAGATGAAGTTTCAAGCTTTTACGCTTGCGTTCGCGATTTTGATTACTTCTAGCTTTACAGGATATGTTGTACTATTTTTGTTGCTTTATATTAGTGTTCTACCAATAAAATCGTATTCTAGTATGATATATTTAATACTTATACCGATATCTCTACTAGTAATATTTAGGAATGATACTATCTCTTTACTTGACAGTGAAAGAGCCAATGTTTATTTGTCGATGTTCGAAAATAGTTTTATTAATCTTAGTTTTATAGGAGCATTATTTATATTATCATTTATAGTTATTCTTTATAATTATTTCATAAAGTTGAAGACGATAAATTTAAAGATAGTGGTGTTGTTTTTTATCTCTATTGTGATATTACTCAATAAAGCAAGTGAATTATTGTCTCCATTATTTTTATTTTATTTATCTTTTATTGATTTCATATATAAAGTTAGAAAGCATCTGGAAACTAATAGAGATAATATTAGAATTTAGTGAACACACTTAAGAATCAGTAGAATATGTTATTAATGGAGAACATTAAGGAAGTTGCCACTTTCTGTTTATTGTAAATAATGTAATTTTAAATTTAATGAATATATTATGTGTTGTATATGAGAAATCCGCTAGTTAGTATTATTATGAATTGTTACAATAGTGATAAATTTCTTCGAGAATCTATTGAATCTGTATATAGTCAAACTTATGCAAATTGGGAAATTATTTTTTGGGATAACGCTTCAATTGATGATAGTGCAAATATTGCTAAATCTTACGACGAGCGAATAAAATATTATTTGGCATCCGAAACCACTCCGCTGGGAGAGGCTAGAAATTTAGCATTAAGTAAAGTTTCTGGTGAATATATAGCATTTCTAGACTGCGATGATTTGTATTTGACAGATAAATTAGAGAAACAGGTAAAACTAATGCAAGTTTATGGTTATGCCATGTGCTATGGAAGTGTTGCTATTATTAATGAGAGTGGAAAAGAAATTAAAAAAAGGATTGTAAAAAATAAAAGTGGAAATATATTTTCTAGCTTGTTAAGGCGTTATGAGATTAATATGCAAACAGTCATGTTAAAAAAAGATTTTGTTGTTAGTAATAAATTATCTTTTAACGCTAATATGTCTTATTGCCCTGACCATAATCTATTTATGACCATTGCATCTAAAGCAGATGTAGGTGTAATTGCTGATGTTGTTGCTAAATATAGAATAGTGAGTAATTCATTGTCTAAAAAGACTATAGATATAGCGCCCCAAGAGTATCGCTTTACCATCGATGAAATATCTAAGAGTAATCCTATATTGCGACAGCAATTATCTAACGATTTTGATTGTGCATATAGGAAAGCTAAATATTATGAGATTGTGGCTGATATATATAATAATAATAAGGAGCAGGCTCGCTATAAGTTAAGAGCAATATATACTTCAAAAATAGAATATTTTTCTCTGTATTTACTGTTATGCATGCCCATATCAAATAAGCTTATATTGAAGTTATTAGGTAGATGGTAATTGCAATGACGGGAGGTATTGGGTTTATTGGCAAGCAGCTTGTAAATCGTCAGTTATCGAGGCTGCTGCTTTCAAAGTTCCAACAATAGGTTCAAATATATATTGATTGACTGATGCAATAATTGATAAAAAAAGTGGGTAGACGAAGTGATGCAAGTTATTTTGAAATATAGAGATCAGGGAGAAATTGAAATTCTCACGATGGAGCAGCTGAGTGACTTCTCTAAAAATGATCAAATGAAAGCTGATAGACGGGAGATAAAAATATGATTTTAGTTACTGGAGGAGCTGGTTATATAGGATCTCATACATGCCTAGCACTTATCGAGGCAGGTTATAACGTTCTTATTGTCGATAATTTGGTTAATTCATCTATGAACTCTATTGCAGAGATAGAGGGCATTACTGGAAAGCCAGTCATCTTCTTGAAAGGTGATGTAAGAGATGAGGCTTTTTTAAGGACTATTTTCACTAGGTTTGAAATTACAGGGGTAATTCATTTTGCTGGTCTCAAGTCAGTAGGTGAATCAAGCTTAAACCCCCTTAGTTACTATGATAATAATGTAAATGGCACTTTGGCTCTTCTCAAAGTGATGAATAGTAGTGGCTGTAAAAACTTAGTATTTAGCTCATCTGCGACAGTTTATGGCTGTCCATCAAAATTACCTATTAAAGAAAATCACCCTCTATCGGCAACCAACCCTTATGGTCAGTCTAAATTATTTATTGAAAAAATGCTTAACGACTTACACGAATCTGATAAGTACTGGAATATTGTAGTTTTACGATATTTCAATCCTGCTGGAGCAGACGAGTCTGGATTAATAGGTGAAGCGCCGAACAGTGCCCCAAACAATCTTTTCCCTTTAGTATCAAAGGTTGCCGCGGGCCAGCTTGAATCTCTTAAGGTTTTTGGGGGAGATTACCATACTCATGATGGGACTGGAGTTAGAGATTATATTCATGTTACTGACCTTGCCAATGGCCATGTTCGAGCGCTGAATATTCTTTCTGACCCTGCCCGTATCTTAACTATAAATTTGGGTACTGGCACTGGTTACTCTGTTCTTGAAATTATTAAAGAATTTGAAAAGGCCTCATCTCATCAGATTCCATATACAATAATCGATAGACGTTCAGGTGACGTAGCAACATCTTATGCAGATGCTAGCTATGCTAAGGAGTTAATGGGTTGGTCGGCTAAGCTGACTTTGGCTAAAATGTGTGAGGACCAGTGGCGTTGGCAATCCAACATCCTTAATGGGGTAACGCCTAGCACATGAACCTCTTTGTCTAAAAAATATCATTAAGAGCTAATTTTATGTTGAGACAAGACTCAAAATCTAATCGCCTAAAAGTATGTGTTTTTGTTAACGTTGATTGGTTCATTCTGTCACATTTCACTGATTATTTGGCCAAGATTGTAGCTCAAAATTTTGATTTAACAGTGTTGACATTGAATACAGGAAGGTGTGATGAAATAAGGTCTATGGGGGTACGTGTTATAGAGATTGACCTTCATCGAGGTTATTCAAATATCTTTTTTGAGTGTATGACGCTTATGCGTGTATTTAGCACTATCCGAAAAATATCTCCCGATGTTTTGGAGTTAGTCACTGTCAAGCCTGTTATATATGGAGGCTTAGTAGCAAAATTATTAAAAATAAAAAAGACAGTTTTTTATATGTCTGGGTTAGGCGTACTTTTTACTTCTGAAACGTTTTTTGGTTTTATTAAGTCTAAGATTGTGACATTACTTTATAAATTTATTATGTATTCGGATTCAATAAAGGTGATAGTTGAAAATGATGACGACCAAAATATGTTTGAATCAGTAGTTGGTTTAAAATCAGAAAAGATCCATGTAATTTCTGGTGTTGGTGTAGATTTGCATGAGTTTTCTCCTCGTTTAGGAGATAGAAGAGCTAATCTTAGAGTTGCTCTAGCGAGTCGATTGCTCTATGACAAAGGTATTTTGGAATTTTTTTCCGCCGCTCAAATATGTAAAACTCAATTTCCTGACGTTGAGTTCTTGCTGGTGGGAGATATAGATAAAACAAATCCCTCAAGCCTAAGTGATCAAGATTTAGAAAAGTTGTGTGAGAAGGGTGTTGTTGAAGCTATGGGCCATCGAGCTGATATGGCAAACTTATTAAAAACGATAGATATCTTTGTTTTGCCTTCATATAGGGAAGGATTTCCAAAAGTGATTATGGAGGCAGCTGCAACAGGCCTACCTGTTGTTACGACAAATGTTACTGGCTGTCGAAGCGCTGTGATTGATAATAGAACCGGTATTATAGTGCCCCCCAAAAATGTAGAGGCTTTAGCCATCGCTATAACGAAGTTGATTACTTCGCCGACTATTCGGGCTGAACTAGCGCAAAATGCTAGGATTCATGCAGAAAAGAAATTCGACGTTAACATATTGACGCATAATCATATAAGCGTGTGGGATTCTTAGTTAATTGTCCATTGCAATCTTAAATTCACTGCTATATCGATTTATGTTTAAAATACTGTATTACAATATATGGTTATTTGTTGTAAATTTTATAGTTATTATTATTTTTGGTTTCAAAATAACTTTAAATGATGGTATTAAAGTTCAGCTTTAATAGTAACGCTGTATAAATTAGGAAAATATCATTCGTGAAAATTTTAGTAACAGGGGGTTCAGGCTTTGTTGGCACGGCTTTGATAGAAGCCCTTGTAAAGTTAGATGGAGTTACGATAGTAGCGGCTTATCGCGACGCTACTATCTCAGATATTCCCAATATCGAGATAGTTGAAATTGGGGATATCTCGGAATATCAAAAGTGGGAAAGTATGTTGGTTGGGGTTGACGTTGTGATTCATATGGCTGGTAGGGCCCATATTATGAATGATTTTGCTAAAGACCCTTTGGCTGAATTTAGAGCCATAAATGTTCAAGGAACGCTAAAGTTAGCTAAGCAGGCTTCTGAGGCTGGGGTTAAACGGTTTATTTTTATCAGCAGTATAAAAGTAAATGGTGAAAGTACTTCTGGGAGGCTTCCTTTTAAGTTTAATGATTTACCAAGCCCTAAAGATCCTTATGGTATTTCAAAGTATGAAGCTGAGTTCGGCTTAAAAGAAATTTGTGCTGAGTTTGGGATGGAGTTTGTGATTATTAGGCCGCCTTTAGTTTATGGCTTCGGTGTTAAAGCTAATTTTTCTGCGATGATGACTTTAGCAAAGAAAAATCTACCCTTACCGCTTGGTGGAATCAATAATAGACGTAGTTTGGTCGCTTTAGGTAATTTAGTAGACCTTATAAAGACTTGTATTGTTCATAAGAATGCTAGTAACCAGATATTTCTAGTCAGTGACGATGATGACATCTCTACTTCCGAACTTATAAAAACTATGACAAGAAGTTATGATAAAAAGCCCTGGTTGATTCCTATTCCTTCAAATTGGATCGTAAGTTTGGGTAAGATTCTGGGAAAGAAAAATATGGTTGATCGTTTGTGCGGTGATCTTCAAGTTGATATAGAGCATACAAAATCAACACTTGAATGGAAGCCAAAATTTTGTATTGAAGATGTATTAAGTGAATTGGTGTAATACTTGATTTACATGTGGCTTAGCTAGTAATTTTTAGGTAAATGATATGGATTATTTAAGTTGAATTTGGACGGAGTGCCGGGCTCCTTTCCGATGATGTTAAGCGGTCAAAAGAAGATTTGAAGTTAATGATTAATAATTAGTGATTTTTGTTTATAAGTATTTCTAACTAAATCGGCCAGGCTTTTTCTAAAGAAATTTTTAAACGGGACCCTATAGCTCTAATTGGTGATGAGTGTTATCCTTCTAAAATGTTAGAAAAACTGGGGCTCAAAGCGTAAAAGACATTAAAGGATATGAATGAAACGGATTTTTGATTTATTACTGGGTGTTGTAATCTTAGTTTTATTAGTAACCCCTATGTTATTAATTACAATCGCTGTATGTATATCATCTAAGGGCTCTTCTTTATATTGGTCTGATAGAGTTGGGAAAAATAACAAAATATTTAAGATGCCAAAATTTAGATCGATGTTAATTGATACGCCCGCTATAGCAACTCACCTGTTAGATAATCCTGACTCTTATTTGTCACCAATTGGCGGTTTTTTGCGTCGCTCTAGCTTGGATGAACTTCCACAATTGTTTTCAGTATTAAGGGGTGATATGAGCTTGGTGGGGCCACGTCCTGCTCTTTATAATCAAGATGATTTGATTTCTCTTCGAACTGAGAAGGGTGTAGATAAATTATTGCCTGGTATTACAGGCTGGGCACAAGTGAATGGACGAGATGAATTATCAATTCCTGATAAAGTTGCGCTGGATGTAGAATATCTACATCGTCAATCCTTTTGGTTTGATATGAAAATATTGTGGATGACTTTCTTAAAGGTTGCGAAACGCGATGGCGTAAGTTATTAACAAAGATAATGTTAAATTGGATTGTTGGCTTTTCAATAGTCAATTAATAATCAGCCAATTACTATCATTCTAGCTTTGAAGATATCTCATTGCACTAGTTTCTGATTTCCATCCACCTCTAAGCATAATTTTCTCAAGTGGAATGTTCTTGTTTAATAGATCAAGTGTAGCGCCAACTCTAAATGAATGACCTGATAGCTCTCCCATTTGATTCAGGCCAGCCTGCTTTTGAAGGCTTTTTAAAATATGATTAATTGATGCAGACGTAAGTGATTGGTTAGTAGATAGGTTTCGCTTGAAACTTCTAAGGATGTAGCCACTACCTTGATCAATTGCCAGCGACCAGCTTAAGATCATCCCAGATAGTTCTCCAGATATTGGAATTGTTTTCCCTTGGTTGTATTGATCAGTTTTAGAGTGTCGAAGAAAAAGCGCCTTGCGGTGAGGCCGTGGGTGACTGAGTTGTGACTTTAGGAGGCCTTGCCTTTGCCGGTCTTTGGGCCGTGCCGTGTTTATCTTTTTTAGTCATGACGTTAAGGTTATAATTGAACTATATACCTTATTCTAACTGGATTAAAAAAATAAAATGCGCGCAAAAAAAACTTTTTTACGAAACGAACTGTCCTTTGATAAATGCCATTATTAACTGTAAAATAACTCATTTAAACGAACTTAGGTAGTGTGCTAGATACAATCATTAATTTGTCACGGCGTAACAAGAAGCTTGTCATGCTGCTTGTTGATTCTGTGTTTCTAGTGGTAGTGATACTGCTGTCGTTTTCATTACGACTAGAATACCTGTACCTTCCAGATGGTGACTTGATTTGGGTAGTATTTGGTGCACCTATAATTGCCATTCCTATTTTTTTTCGCTTTGGCTTGTATCACGCAGTGATTCGTTACATTGGCTTTAAGGCATTATGGTCCATCGTTCAAGCGGTAAGCTTTTATGCCTTGCTGTGGGGTGTGATTGGGTTTATGGCTGGGGTTGATGGTATACCACGTTCAGTTATATTAATTAATTGGCTCCTGGCCATCGTAGCCATAGGCGGCTCGCGAATGATTGCGCGCTGGCTTCTCTCAGGAATTGAAACTAGACAAAATACCGCAGGGAGCACTAATGTGATAATTTATGGTGCTGGCTCGGCAGGCAGGCAGCTGTCGATTGCTTTAACGCAGTCGGCTGATTATAAGACGGCGGCTTTTATTGACAACAACCCTGCACTGCTTGGCCACTCTATTCATGGCATCAATGTTGTTCCAAGGGATGATTTAGAGCATCTGATTGAGACAAAAAATGTCACCGAAGTGCTGCTGGCGATTCCGTCACTGACTCGCGCCGAGCGTAATGAGATTATCAATTATCTGGAGCCTTATGCAGTGCTTGTGCGCTCATTGCCAAGTGTGTCAGAGTTGGCGCAGGGCAAGTTAAGAGTTGCTGATTTGCGCGAGGTAAGCATCAAGGATCTGCTAGGGCGTGATTCTGTTGATGCCAATAGTGAGTTATTGGGCCTTAATATTGCCAATAAAGTGGTCATGGTGACCGGCGCTGGCGGCTCGATTGGCAGTGAGCTGTGTCGGCAGATATTAGCTTTAAAACCCCAAGTGTTAGTTCTGTTTGATCAAAGTGAGTTCGCTCTGTACGGGATTCATAAAGAACTCTTAAATGTCGGTATGCCCAATGTTGAGATACTGCCAGTGCTGGGCTCTGTCAGTAACAGAAATCGCTTAAGCCAGATAATGAAGCGCTTTGATGTGCATACAATCTATCATGCTGCGGCCTACAAGCATGTGCCGATGGTTGAGTCGAACAACGGTGAAGGGGTGAGTAATAATATTTTTGGCACTCTTAACTGTGCCCAGGCTGCGATTGATCATGGGGTAGAAACTTTTGTGCTTATTTCAACTGACAAGGCGGTGCGCCCATCCAATACCATGGGGGCAACAAAGCGCGTGGCTGAATTGGTATTGCAGGCCTTGACAGTAAGGCGCAGCACACGCTTTAGTATGGTACGATTCGGCAATGTGCTCGATTCCAGTGGATCGGTGGTACCGCTGTTCAGAGAGCAGA
>ENA-ORXF01000144-ORXF01000144.1-marine-metagenome-genome-assembly--contig:-NODE-144-length-54197-cov-28.777753_pt1 | contig 54197 bp, 51 predicted proteins | sample MGYA00237864_ERZ511476 | MGnify/ENA primary metagenome ERZ511476 (study PRJEB26306, sample SAMN06343908) | marine metagenome | isolation source: coastal waters | place: Atlantic Ocean: West Antarctic...
TTATCGATACTCATTGTGTTTTCTTTATTATAATAAAATTATACAAATTTAAATTATTTTATGTGTTCAATTGTAATATTAAGGCAAAGTGATAGTGAGTGGCCAATCTTAATTGGAGCTAATAGAGATGAAATGGTTGAAAGGCAATCATTATCTCCAGGTAGACACTGGAATCAGCAAAAACATATTATTGCAGGAAAAGATGTGGAAGCAGGCGGTACTTGGCTTGGTGTAAATGATTATGGTCTTGTTGCGGCTGTACTAAATAGAATGGATACATTGGGACCATTAAAAAACAAAAGATCGCGTGGTGAGCTTGTTTTAGAAGCTCTTGATCATGCCGATGCTAGTGAGGCCTTGAACGCAATTGTTGATATAGAAAAAGACTCTTACCGTGGATTCAATATGTTAATTGCAGATAATACAAATGCTTATTGGATTAAGTCAGATGAAGGTAATCCTATAATTGAATACTTTGATATCCCTGAAGGTTTATCAATGATAACAGCACATGATAGAAATGATATGAGTTCGGAGCGAATTAAAACTTATTTAGATCAATTTTCAATTGCCACAGTTCCAGATCCTACAACAAGTAATTGGACGGATTGGGAATTACTTTTAGGAAGCTCATACAGTAAATCTAATAATCCATTATCTGCAATGTGTGTGAAAACTGATATGGGCTTTCAAACTGTTTCATCTTCATTAATAGCGCTACCAAACTTTGAGCCAAAACTAGCTTTAAAAAAACCAATATTTAGATTCTGTCCTTCTTCACCAGATATAACACCATTTCAAGACGTTGATTTGTAAAAATACCTTAATAAATCAATATAAATAATTGATATATATAATTTATTCATCAAAAAATTATCACTGGTTACTATTATTTTATTAATGTAAAAATTATTAGAGTTTTTATTAATTATTGGAGATTTTATGACTGATTGTTTTATATATGACACCGTGAGAACGCCTAGAGGAAAAGGTAAAAAAAATGGATCTTTACACGAAGTAACGGCAGTGGAATTAGCTGCTCAGGTTTTAAATAACTTAAAAGATAGAAATTCCGTTGATACTTCTGACATAGATGATGTTGTATTGGGTTGTGTTTCACCGGTAGGTGAGCAGGGTGCGGACATTGCAAGAACAGCCGTGTTGAGTGCGAATTACCATCAGTCTGTATCCGGGGTTCAGATTAATAGATTTTGTGCCTCAGGTTTAGAAGCCACAAATATGGCAGCAGCTCAGATCATGTCTGGTCAGTCGCAGATGACTATTGGTGGTGGGGTTGAAGCTATGTCACGTGTGCCTATGGGCTCTGATGGTGGAGCGATGGTTGCAGATCCACAAATAGCAATAAAAAATTATTTTGTTCCGCAGGGCATTAGCGCCGACATGATTGCATCTAAGTATGGATACTCTAGAGATGATGTTGATGCTTATGCTGTAGAAAGTCAAAAAAGAGCTAAGGCTGCGTGGGATGACAAACGCTTTAAAGACTCAGTTGTTCCAGTAAGAGACATAAATGGATTAACTATTTTAGACCATGATGAGTACATGCGTCCCGAAGCAACTATGCAATCTCTCGGTTCATTAGATCCAGCGTTTGCAATGATGGGAGAAATGGCTGGTTTTGATGCGACGATCCAACAAAGATATCCAGAAGTTGAAACTGTTAATCATGTTCATACTGCAGGCAATTCATCTGGGATTGTAGATGGCGCTGCAGGAATATTATTAGGTACAAAAGAAATGGGTGAGAAGTATGGAATGAAAGCAAGAGCTAAGATTAAAGGCTTTGCTTCAATTGGTTCTGAGCCAAGTATAATGTTAACTGGTCCAGGTGACGTTACAGATAAGCTACTTAAGAATCTTGGGATGAATAAAAGTGATATTGATCTTTGGGAATTAAATGAAGCATTTGCATCGGTTGTATTGAGATATATGGATCATATTGGTATTGATCACTCTGATATAAATGTCAATGGTGGGGCAATCGCCATGGGGCATCCTCTAGGAGCAACAGGTGCAATGATATTAGGTACAGTTTTAGATGAATTAGAAAGATCAGGAAAATCTACTGGCCTTGCAACACTATGTGTTGGTGGTGGCATGGGTACCGCGACAATCATTGAGCGCGTTTAAATAAAATTAAAACAAAGGAATTATAATGGTTGATATTAGTTACGAAATAGATGGCGATGGTGTCGCTGTAGTTACGTGGGATCTAGAAAAGAGATCTATGAATGTTTTAAATGCTCAATCTGTAAACGAATATCGAGATATTATTGAGAAATTAATTAAAGATGAAACAGTTAAAGGATTTGTAATAACAAGTGCTAAGGAAGCTTTTATAGCGGGTGCAGATTTAACCTCCGATGATACATTTAATTTTGATAAAATTGCAGAAGACAAAGTTGCAGCGGCTCAAAGTATTTATGATGGAGTAATGAATCTTAATAAACTATTTAGAGGAATGGAAACATGTGGCAAACCATTTGTTGCCGCTATTAATGGGCATGCTCTAGGTGGAGGCTTAGAAATTTGTCTAGCTTGTCACTATCGTGTTGCAATTGATAATGATAGAATCCAAATTGGACAACCTGAGGCTAAAATAGGCTTAATACCAGGAGCAGGTGGAACTCAAAGAGTGCCTAGGTTAGCTGGAGTAACCCAAGATGTTATGGGTTTTTTAATGGCAGGTAATCCGATCACTCCAAAAAAAGCTTTATCAATGGGGCTAATAAATGAAATAGTTACAAAAGAAAACCTTATTTCAACTGCAAAAAAATATATTATTGAAGGTGGTAAAGCAGTTCAACCATGGGATGAAAAAGGATTTCGTTTACCAAGCGGTGCACCATACACTCCTAAAGGAATGATGATATGGGGTGCGGCCTCTTCTTCATTAAGAAAAATGTCTTTTGGTAACTATCCAGCGCAGAACGCAATACTCTCAGCTATATATGAAGGTGTACAAGTTCCAATTGATGCGGCTTTAAGAATTGAGGCAAGGCAAATGACAAAAGTTCTCATGGATCCAGTTTCAAAAAATATGGTGAGAAGTTTATTTGTTAATATGCAAGCTCTTAATAAAGGTGCGCGTAGACCAAAAGATTTTGAAAAGTATGATGTAAAAAAAGTTGGAATACTTGGTGCTGGATTAATGGGTGCTGGTATAGCGTATGTTACAGCTAAAGCTGGTATTGAAGTAGTATTGATTGATCAATTACAAGAAGGTGCAGAAAAAGGAAAAGACTATTCAGTTAAATTACTTGAAAAAGCACTAAGCCGTAAAAAGACTACTGAAGAAAAGAAGGAGAAGTTATTAAATTTAATTACTCCAACAACAGATTATTCATTATTAAAAGGAGCTGATTTGATTATTGAAGCAGTTTTTGAAAATAGAGACATTAAGGCAGATGTAACTGCTAAAGCAGAAGAGCAGATTGTGGATACCGCAGTGTTTGGATCTAATACATCGACACTTCCAATTACAGGCCTAGCAAAAAACTCGAAGCGTCCAAATAATTTCATAGGAGTACATTATTTCTCACCGGTAGAAAAAATGCCATTGGTTGAAATTATTATGGGTGAAGAAACTTCACAGGAAACATTAGCTAAAACAATGGACTATGTTCAAAAAATTAAAAAAACAGCAATAGTTGTAAATGATAGTAGGGGTTTTTATACTAGTAGAGTTTTCAGTACATACACAGGTGAGGGAATGGAAATGCTTGCAGAGGGTATCAACCCGGCATTAATTGAAAATGCTGGAAAAATGACTGGCATGCCAATGGCTCCACTTGCTTTAATGGATGCGGTCGCATTAGACTTGGCTCATAAAGTCAGTGTTCAAACTAAAAAAGATTTTGAAGCTGAAGGGAAAGAGTTTCCAGTCTCAGTGCCACAAAAAGTATTAGAAGAGTTTGTTGATAAACAAGGTAGATTCGGCAAGAAAAATAATAAAGGTTTTTATGAGTATCCTGAAAAAGGAAAGAAATTTTTATGGCCAGAATTATCAAAAATGTATAAGCAAAAAGAAGATCAGCCGAATGTTGAAGTGCTAAAACAAAGACTGCTTTACATTCAAGCATTAGAAACAGCTAAATGTTATGAGGAAAATGTTCTAACTGATGTTCGTGATGCAGATATTGGTGCAATACTTGGATGGGGTATGGCTCCATGGACGGGTGGACCTCTATCTTACATTGATATGATTGGAATTAAAGAATTTGTAGCTGAAGCTGATAAATTGGCTCAAAAATATGGCGATAGATTTGCACCTTGTAAAATGTTACGTGATATGGCGGAAAAAAATGAATGTTTTCATCCAAAGTCAAATAAAGTCGCTTAATTAATCGATATATAACGCTATAATTTCTAATTAAAATTGATAAATTTTAATTTGATAGATTGATATAGGGAATAGATACGTCTAGTATCTGAAAATAATTATTATATTCATTCATAGCGATTAAAGGAGCCATATGGTTAATACAACTACACCCACAAATTCATTAGAAAATTTTTTCATGCCATTTACGGCAAATAAGGATTTTAAAAAAGAACCAAGATTACTTGAAAGAGGTGAAGGTGTATATTACTACAATCATAAAGGCGATAAGGTAATAGATTGTTCTTCTGGATTATTTTGTGTACCACTTGGTCATGGCAGAAAAGAAATAGCGGACGCTGTTCATCAGCAACTATTAAAGTTAGATTATGCTCCAAGTTTTTCTATATCACATATGCCTGCATTCACTTTAGCTGAACGTTTAGCAAAAATGCTACCTGGAGATCTCAATAATATTTTCTTTACAATTTGTGGGTCAACAGCAATTGATAGTGCTATTAAGATTATACAAGCTTACCAGCATGCAAAAGGTCAATCACAAAGAATTCGTTTTGTATCAAGAGAAAGAGCTTACCATGGAGTTAATATTGGCGGAACTTCTCTAAGTGGGATGATAAAGAATAGAGAAGTATTTACTGCAACTATGCCAGGTGTAATTCACTTACGACATACTTGGCTAGAAGAAAACAAATTCAATCTTGGGCAACCTGAGAACGGGGCTTACTTAGCTGATGATTTACAAAGATTTGTTGACATGTACGGACCTGAATCAATTGCAGGTTGTTTTGTTGAACCGATTGCTGGTTCCACTGGAACATTAGTTCCACCAAAAGGCTATTTAGAAAAACTCAGAGCTACATGTGATAAGTACGGTATTGTTTTAGTTTTTGATGAAGTGATTACTGGCTTTGGTCGAACGGGCGAAGCTTTTGGTGCGAATAAATATAACGTGCAACCAGACATGGTCACATTGGCAAAGGCTATTACTAATGGAGCTCAGCCAATGGGAGCGGTTGCTGTTTCTGACGATATTTATAATACAATAATAGATAGTGGACCTGAACATGGAGTAGAATTTTTCCATGGTTATACATACTCAGCACATCCAGCTTGTGTAGCAGCTTCTCATGCGACATTAGATATATACGAAAATGAAGGTATATTTGAAAAAGCTAAGCACATGTCTTCATATTTTCTTAATGCAGTTATGGACGAATTAAAAGATATCCCAATTGTAACAGATATCAGAGGAGATGGTTTAATGGCTGGTATAGATTTAGCTGTAGACGGAAAACCTGGCGTTAGGGGTTATGATGCTCAAAGAAAGATTTTTGCAAATGGAGGGCATCTTAAATTCACGGGTGATTGTGGAATTATTGCACCTGCGCTGATTTCAACTGAAGATCAAATAGATGAAATGATAAGTAAGGCTAAAGAAGTTCTGGTGCAGTACTAATATGATTATTGGATTACCAAAAGAAATTAAAAATCATGAATGTCGCGTAGGCTTAACACCAGATAGTGTAAAAAAATTAATATCTCACGGACATGAATTAATAGTTGAAACAGATGCAGGTTATGGCTCTGGATTTTCTGATGGTGATTATCTGCACTTAGGAGCAAAAATAGTAAAGACGCCTAAAGAAGTTTTTGATAACTCTGAATTAATTATAAAAGTAAAAGAACCACAGGACTCTGAAATTAAGTTGCTAAAGTCTGACCAAGTACTTTTTACATACCTACATTTAGCTGCTAACAAACCATTAACCCAAGGTTTAATGGATAGTAATGCAATATGCATTGCCTATGAAACAGTTACAAGCAGTTCCAACGGACTTCCATTACTTGCGCCAATGAGTGAAGTGGCTGGAAAAATTTCGATTCAAGCGGGTGCACACGCACTTGAGAAAACACAAGCAGGTAGAGGTGTTTTGATGGCAGGTGCTGCGGGTGCACCACCAGCAGACGTCGTTATAATAGGTTGTGGAGTTGTTGGATTTAACGCGGCATTAATTGCGGTTGGTATGGGTGCCAATGTAAATTTGATCGACAAATCAGAACAAAGACTTGCAGAACTAAGTAAATATTTTGGAGATAAGGTAAATACTGTTATTTCATCAGAAGATGAAGTTGAAAAATATGTTTCCAACTGCGACCTTTTAATTGGAGCAGTTCTTGTTCCAGGTTCTTCAGCACCAATGTTAGTCTCTGAAAAACTTGTTTCAAAAATGCGAAAAGGTTCAGCAATAGTTGATGTTGCTATAGATCAAGGCGGCTGTATAGAAACTAGTAAACCTACAACTCATTCTGAACCAACTTATATATATAAAGATATTGTTCATTATTGTGTAACAAATATGCCGGGCTGTGTTCCAAGAACTTCAACAATTGCACTAAATAATGCAACACTTCCGTTTATTCTAGATTTAGCTGACAAAGGATATAAAGCTGCGTTAAATGAAGATCAGCATTTTATGAATGGATTAAATATCATTCATGGCAAATGCACTCAAAAAGAAGTAGCAAATGATCTTGGTTACGACTATGTCAGCCCAAGTACGCTTCTAAATTAATCTATTCCACACCAAATTGGCACATGATCCGAAGGTCTCTCTAGTGATCTAAATCTTTTTTCAATTTGACAGTCTACCAATCTATCGGCTGCAAAAGGTGAGGCTAACAAATGATCAATTCTTAAGCCATTATCTTTTTCCCATGAGCCTCGTGAGTAATCCCAATAAGTAAATTCATATGGTTTTGAATTAAATGTTTTTAATGCATCTGTTAAACCAAGATTCATTAAGCTTCTAAATCTCTTTAATGACTCGGGATGATGTAATGCGTCTTTATACCATTTAGATATATCAACTGCATCATCAGCAGTTGGTATTATATTATAATCGCCACCCAGTAAAAATGTCTCACAATTATCGATTTTTTTCTTCACATGAAGATGTAAGCGATCCATCCAATCTAATTTGTAAGGAAATTTTTCTGTATCAACTGGATTACCATTGGGTAGATATATAGTGCTAACAGTTATAGGTTTTTCTATTAAGATTTTTGCCTCTAAGTATCTTGCTTGAACGTCATCTTTATTTCCAGGCAAATGATCTATTATTAACTCCAAAGGTAGTTTCGATAAAATTGCTACGCCATTATAAGATTTCTGACCATGAATTAGTACTTGATATCCTTTACTTTCAATTTCCTCCCTAGGAAAAGTTGAATCTTCAGTTTTAGTTTCTTGAAGAAGAATTACATCTGGTTCAACACTATCAATTAATTCTAATAAATGAGGAAGGCGAACTCTAACGGAATTAACATTCCAACTTACAATTTTGATCACTGTTTAGGAGAGAAAGATGTGCCACATCCACAGGAAGACGCAGCGTTAGGGTTATTAACTTTAAACGATGATTCCATAAGCTTATCTTCAAAATCAACGATAGATCCATTTAGGTACATTATGGAAACCTTATCAACTACTAATTCAGCACCATTTTCATTAAAAATAATATCATCGTCACCGTAGTCGGAGTCAAATTCAAAACCATACTGAAAACCTGAGCATCCACCCCCAGAAATAGATAGACGCATTTTCATGCCTGGATTTTCTTCATCTAGCAAATTTATTATTTTATCCGCTGCATTTTTTGTAATTGATACTGCTGTTTGTTCCATAAAAATCAATCTATAACACAATTGTTATATAGTATATAATTAGGCATTATTTGATAATTATTCAAGTCTTATGAAAAATAACAATAATCTTAGTCACTTAGCAGTTAATAGAAATAACTCTAAAGGCCGCTTTATAACTGAGGAAGGTAGTAAAACCAGGTCTGAATTTCAGAGAGACAGAGATAGGATAATTCACTCTACTGCATTTAGAAGATTAAAACATAAAACTCAAGTTTTTGTTTCTCATGAAGGCGATCACTACAGAACAAGATTAACACACTCTCTTGAAGTTTCACAAATTGCTCGATCAGTAGCTAAGATTTTTAATTTAAACGAAGAATTAACAGAAACACTGGCTTTGGCACATGATATCGGCCACCCACCATTTGGACATGCTGGTGAAGATGCATTGAAAATTGCTATGAAAAATAATAATGGATTTGACCATAATGATCAGGCCATAAGGATAGTGCATTATTTAGAAAAAAAATATTTTGACTTTGATGGACTAAATTTAACATGGGAATCAATTGAGGGCTTAGTTAAACACAATGGGCCATTAATAAATTCAGCTCCTCCAACAATAGAATCTTTAAACAGTAAATTCGATCTGCAGCTCAGAGATTATTCTTCGCTTGAAGCACAAATAGCCGCAATAGCGGACGACATTGCTTATAATAATCATGATATAGATGATGGATTAAGAGCTGGTTTCTTTAATTATGATGACTTGAGGGAATTGCCATTAGTTGGAGATATTATATCTTCATTACCTAGTAATTTTGAAAGATTTGAAGTACCGCGCATTAACAATGAAATAATAAGAAGAAGCACTTCATTAATGATAGATGATGTAATTTTTAATATTAATAAAAATATCGATTTATTAAAGGTTGGTAATCACATAGATGTTCGCAAAGCCAGCAAACAAATTGTTGTATTTTCAGAAAATATGGCTCAAAAAGTTGAAACAATAAGATTTTTTTTAAAAGATAGAATGTATCAGCATAGCAGAGTCAGAGAGATGACGGAAAATGCCAATAAAGTTGTTTTATTTTTATTTGATATGTTAAATTCTGATCAAAATGTTTGTGATACAGAAGGAGTAGAATCTGTTATTGGTAGTAATAATCATTATAGAATTGTATGTGATTTCGTAGCGGGAATGACTGATAATTACGCTCAATCTATGTATAATAAATATTCATAATCTAATGCCTCAAATTTATTCCAAAATAAAAGAAATCATAGCAAATAGCGCATCCAAGGCCCTATCTTTAGATCGTAATATCTTAGATGAAATCAATTTTAATGTTGAAAAACCTAATGATGAAAAAAATGGTGAAATAAGTACTAATATTTCTTTGATAATACAAAAATTAGCTAAAGAAAAACCATTTGATATCGCAAATAAAATTATTCTAGAATTAAAAAAATGTCCTGAGTTTATAAATGTAGAAGTTGCAATGCCAGGCTTTATTAATTTATGGCTCGATAATTCAATGTGGCAAAATTCCTTAAAGGAAACACTCAATTTAAGTGAATTAATAGATTGTAACATTGGTAATGATCTTGCGGTAAATGTTGAATATGTTTCTGCAAATCCTACTGGTCCATTGCATGTTGGTCATTGCAGGGGAGCGGTATTTGGGGATGTATTGTCTAATCTTTTAAAGAAAACAGGACATAAAGTTACTAAGGAATACTATATAAATGATGCGGGATCACAGATCAATAATTTGACTAATTCCGTATTTATTAGATATCAAGAAATATTGGGAGAAAAATTCTCTGCATATCCAGATGATTTTTATCCTGGCGATTATTTAATGCCAGTTGCGCAGCATTTTGCTTCAACGTATGGATCGAAATTATTAGAAATGAATGAAAGTGAAAGATTTTTATTGATTAAACCCTTCACAATTAACTTTATGGTCAATTTAATCAAAGAAGATCTTGCTGCACTTTCTATAAAACAAGATATTTTTGTTTCAGAGCAAGATTTAATAAACGATGGAAAAATTGACAAGGCAATAGCTACTCTTCAAAAATCAAATCTTATTTATGAAGGTGTGCTGGATCCACCTAAAGGAAAAAGACCTGATGATTGGGAGCCGCGGCCACAGATGTTGTTTAAGTCTACTAAATATGGAGATGAAGTTGATAGACCTCTTCAAAAATCTAATAAAGAATGGACATATTTTGCAAATGATATTGCTTATCATTTTGATAAATACCAAAGAGGTAGCAATCATCTCATAGATATACTTGGTGCAGATCATGGGGGCTATGTAAAAAGAATGTCGGCTGCAGTAGCTGCATTAAGTGATAACAAGGCATTATTTACAGCAAAATTATGTCAAATGGTCAAACTTACTCGTGACGGTAAGCAGATTAAAATGTCAAAAAGATCTGGTGAGTTTATTACTTTAAGAGAGGTTATTGATGAAGTTGGTTCAGACTCTATTAGGTTTATGATGCTTTATAGAAAAAATGAAGCACCCTTAGAGTTTGATTTTACAAAAGTTACAGAACAATCGAAAGATAATCCAGTTTTTTATGTTCAATATGCACATGCAAGAATTTCATCTGTAATAAAAAAACTTACCGAAAATAAATTTTTATTTGATCTTACTAATTTTGAAAATGCTAATTTTTCGCTCATAGATAATAAACATGAACTTGATTTGGTAAAAAAAATAGCTGACTGGAATAAAATAATTGAATCAGCTACCAACCTGCAAGAGCCACATCGTATCGCTTATTACCTATACGAATTATCTTCAGTCTTTCACTCTCTATGGAGCCAAGGTAAGATTGATTCTGAATTAAAGTTTATAATCCCAAGCAACGAAGAGTTAACCTTTGCTAGAATTGGTTTATTGATACTAACCCAGCGAACTATCAAATCGGGGTTAGATTTACTTGGTGTCTCTGCGCCTAATGAAATGAATTGATGCTAAAAAAAAATTATATAATATTTTTTTTAACTATTTTCTCTCTAATTTTTTTTTATTTCTACTTTTACGATATTGGAAGTTACTCTATGAAAGATGCTATAATGATTATAGATTCTAACTTGGGAGATTATCGTATAATTCCCGAAGATACTGGCGGTTTGACTATTTATGATTTAAATATCTTAAATGAGTAGTTACTTACCCTTAATCATAGGTTTAAAAGGAACATCCTTAAACGCTAATGAGTCAAATTTTTTAAAAAACTTTAAACCTTGGGGCATAATACTATTTCAACGAAATTGTATAAATCACAAAGATACTTTAAATCTTATTGAAGATATTAAATCTAAAACTCATGAAGATGTGCCAGTTTTGATTGATCAAGAGGGGGGTCGAGTTTCTCGTCTAAACTACCCAGAGTTTCCTAAGACATTATCAGCTAAGATATTTGGCGACATATTCGCCAAAGATAAGACTATGGCATTAAGAGCTCTTACATTAAATACAGACTTAATTGCAGGATCATTAAAGAAAATGGGTATTAATATTAATACTATTCCAGTTTTAGATCTTCCTTCTTTAAATGAGAGTGGTGTAATAGGTGATAGGGCATATGCAAGTGATAAAAATACAGTAAGTCAAATGGGTGAAATTGTCTTAAGTACAAATAATTCAAATGGAGTAGGTTCAGTTATAAAACATATTCCAGGACATGGAAAAGCTTCTGTAGATAGCCATTTTGATTTGCCAACAATAACTGATGAACTGTCCGTACTTGAAAATGAGGATTTTATTCCATTTAGTAATTTAAAATATGCTCCGTTAGCTATGACTGCGCATGCAATATATCAAAAATATGATAAAGATAATGTTGCCACTTTATCTAAGACAATAATCAATAAAATCATAAGAAGTAAAATTGGATTTAGTGGAACCCTTATAACAGATGATATTAGTATGAAGGCACTAAGCGATGATATTGGAAATAATTCTTTTTTAGCTCTTCAGGCAGGGTGTGATATTGTGATGCATTGCAATGGTAATTTCGAAGAAATTAGCCAAATTGCAAACAAAATTAGTAGTTTAGATTTAATATCGATTGACCCAAATCTTCTAGAAACTTTTCAATTAAAAAAAACTCTTAATGTTGAAGAAGTTACTGGTGAACTTGCACACATCCTAACTAAATTTAGCTAATGTTAATTTAGTTCTTAAGATACACTAATTAATATATAATAAGTGAGTCGATACAATGGAAGAAATAGAAGAAAATTCAATCACTTACAATAATAGCGATGAAGATGAGTATGTGTCTTCAGACGATTTAATTGTAAATCTAAAGGGTTATGAGGGTCCATTAGACGTGTTATTGGCTTTAGCACGCAATCAAAAAGTCGACTTAATGGAAATTTCTATTTTAGAACTTGTTGAACAATATGCATCTTTTATAACAAAGATGAGGAGTAGTAATTTAGAATTAGCTGCTGACTATCTTGTAATGGCAGCTTGGTTAGCGTACTTAAAGTCCGTTTTATTACTACCAAAAGCAGAAACTGGAGAAGAGTTAACTGCGGAAGAAATGGCAGATAGACTTAAACTGCAATTAAAAAAATTAGAGGCCATTAGAATTGTTTCAAAAGAATTGATGGGCTTACCAAGATTAGGGCAGGATTTTTTTGCTAGAGGGATGCCTGAAGGAATAAGACTTATTAGGACTCCGAATTATTACCTATCTTTTTATGATTTGTTAAAATCATATGCAGATCAAAGATATAAAACTGCATACTCTAAAATGACTATTGAGCGACCTGCAGTTTATGCAATGGAAGATGCTCTTGTTAGGTTACAAAGATTGATTGGCGAAGTCCCAGAATGGACAAAGCTAGAGAAATTTTTGCCCCCAGAGTTTGCTGAAGGTGGTGCAGCTAGAACTGGTGTAGCTGGAACTCTCGCTGCAGCAATGGAGTTGGCTCGAGAAGGTGTTTTGGAAGTTCAACAACTTGTACCATTTGGTCCAATATTTTTCAAAAATAAAACTTCAGAAGATAAAATAATTAATTAAAAATATGATAAAAAAACAGGATGATAATGTAATGGATTTTCCAACTGAACATAGGGATAACCTAAGAATTCTAGAAGCTCTTTTATTTGCTGCAAGCGAACCTTTGGATGCTGAAAGTATAAAAGCAAGACTGCCCAAGGAAGCAAATTTAGAAAAATTAATTAATTTATTAAAAGCTCAATATGATAGTCGTGGAGTTAACTTAGTTAAGACTGTAAATAAATGGAGTTTTAAAACTGCACCTGATCTTGCAAGTATGATGCAAAAAGAAAAAATTGTTCAAAGAAAATTATCTAAAGCAGCTACTGAAACATTAGCAATAATTGCCTACCATCAGCCAGTAACGCGTGCAGAAGTTGAAGATATAAGAGGTGTTAATTTTAGTCCTGGTACATTAGATGTTTTACTAGAGTTAGAATGGGTCAAACCTATTGGTAGAAAAAAAACTCCAGGAAGTCCAATTATTTATGGTACTACTGAAAAATTTCTAGTTTATTTTGGTATTGAAAATATAACAGATCTTCCAGGGCTAGAAGAACTAAAATCAGCGGGCCTACTGGAAAGTCGCCTACCTTCAAACCTTGATATTAATACCCCTGAAGAAATTGATGATACGCAAATTGACCCACTAGCAGAAGACGATAATCTTGAGGATATGATTGCTAGCAATATAGATGACAATTAGACGCCTTAATCTCTTAACTATAATTATAATAAATTTATTTATAGCAATATGTATTCAAAAGTACTCTATTGCTGACAATAGTTTTGATGTTTCAGAAATAGGAGAAGCTTTCACGGGAGGCACTGGAACAGTATTTGTTAAAAATAAAAATGCTTATTCACTACCCTTAAAAAACATAAGAACAGAAAACAGAATAAATTTTTTTGTTGGAAATTCTATGTTTAGAAGAGTTTGGCTTCCGCCGAGCACTTTACATGAAGCTAAAGATGGATTGGGCCCATTTTTTAACGCCGACTCTTGTCAAAACTGTCATATAAATGATGGTAGAGGACACCCGCCAAGCTTAAGTTGGCCTGGGGACGATGCGATATCTTTAGTAATTGCTCTAGCTATACCTCCACAAAATGAATTCGAAAAAAAACAACTTGAAACACTTCAAATAAAGTCTTTTCCAGATCCCAACTATGGTTCGCAGCTGAGTGATTTTGCAACTGAAGGAGTAATGCCTGAAGGTAAGGTAATGATTGAATATGATTATTTTCCAATAGCATTTGATAATGGTAAAGTTGTAAACCTTAGAAAGCCAAATTTTTCTATTTCTAATTTAAAATATGGAAAATTACATCCGGACATTCAAATTTCTGCGAGGATTGCTCAACCAATTATTGGGCTTGGATTAATTGAAGGAATAAGCGATAGAGATATCTTAATGAATATAGATCCTAACGATAAAGATAAAGATGGAGTATCAGGCAAAGCTAATAGAGTTAGAAATGAAATTACAGACGAGCTTGTATTAGGTAGATTTGGTTGGAAAGCTTCGCAACCATCTATACTTCAACAAACAATCGATGCACTTTACCATGATATGGGTCTATCAAGTACATTTTCTTCACAATCAAATAACTGTTCCAAAATTCAAATTGATTGTCAGTCTGTCGCCACAGGCAATTCAGCTGATTATGATAATGTTGAGGTTTCAAATGAACAGATAGATTTAATGATTTTTTATCAAAAACATTTATCTCCACCTGGAAGAAGGGATGTAAATAATAAAGAAGTTTTAAAAGGAAAAAAAATATTTTTTGAGTCAGGGTGCAATTCTTGTCATGTGCAAAAATTTACCACTTCTAGAGATATAGAAAATCCATCTTTGTCTGAACAAGTAATATGGCCTTACTCAGATTTTTTATTACATAATATGGGGGAAGATCTTGCTGACAATTTAAGTGAATTTAACGCCACAGGTAGTGAATGGAGAACCCCTCCATTATGGGGAATTGGATTAACAAATGTAGTTAATGGACATACAAATTTCTTACATGATGGTAGAGCTCAAAATATTTTAGAGGCAATTTTATGGCATGGGGGTGAAGCAGAGAATTCGAAAAATAAAATTTTAAAATTATCCCTAAGTGAAGTTGATCAATTAGTAAGATTTATTAACTCCTTATAATAAATTTTTGAGTCTTGATATTGATTATCATTATTACTAATAATCTCACCGTTGTTTAAAATAGTTCTAAATTAGATTAGATTTTCTTAATGTTATCAATACCTTAATTTTTATTAATTGATATTGATAATCATTATCAATGCTGTATATATTCTTTTATTAAATTAATAATTAATAGAAAGAAAATAAAAATGATCTTAATTACTAGAATTTTACAAGTTAGCATGGCTGTGCTTATTTTTTCAGCTAGCTCATTTGCAAATGAAGTCAATCTTTACAGCGGAAGACATTATGACTCTGATGAAAAACTTTATTCAAAATTTACTGCTGAAACCGGAATTAAAGTAAATGTCGTATCCGGAAAAGGTAAAGCATTAATGCAGCAAATTATTACAGAAGGTGGAAGTTCACCAGCTGATTTATTTGTTACTGTAGATGCGGGTAATCTTTGGAAAGCTGAAAAAGAAGGATTATTTGAACCGATAGATGGTTTTGATGCAATTAGCAGTAAAATTAGATCTATTGTTCCAGCAAATTTACAAGGACCAAATACAACATGGGTCGCATTAGCAAAACGTGCGCGTATTATGTATTACAATCCAAGAACAGTTTCTGAGTCTGAGTTAGATGGTTTATCTTATGAAGATTTAGCTAATCCAGAATGGAAAGGCCGTGTTGTAATAAGAAAATCTAGCAATATGTACAACCAATCGCTTGTATCTTCACTTGTAGCTAATCACGGTGTTGAAGCAACGGAAGCGTGGGCAAAAGGCTTAGTATCCAATATGGCAAGAAAACCTGAAGGAAATGATAGAGCACAAATCATGGCAGTAGCTAATGGTGAGGCTGATATTGCAGTAGCTAACAGCTATTATATTGCCCTAATGTTATCTGGAAAAAAAGGCGCTGAACAACAAGCAGCTGCTAATAAAGTAATGCCATATTTTCCAAGTCAAAATGGAAGAGGTACTCACATTAACGTAAGTGGAATTGGAATGCTAAAAAATGGTCCCAATAAAGGCAACGCATTAAAGTTCATTGAATTTTTACTATCTGAGACAGCTCAGAATCACATTGTAAATAATTCATTTGAATATCCATTGTTAGAAGGTGTGAACCCACATCCATTGATAGCTCAATTTGGAACTGATTTTAAACAAGATCAAACTCCAGTGAGTAGCTATGGTGAATTCAATCCTGATGCCGTTAAGCTGATGGAGAGAGCGGGCTGGTAATAATAACTTAGGGATACGTTCCCTCAATTAAGTTATTAGGCCCTGGTTATTCAACTAATACCGTCTTTAGTATCCGTCTTTAGATTAGTTGAATAACCTTTAAGACGGCTGTTTAGTTTATATTTAATATACTGTATCCTAATTTTATATTTATAACTAAACAGCTATGTCTTATAAAAATTTTTTCGATCCTTGGATAATTTTACCCACAATACTTTTTGCATTATTTGTAGTGCCCGTTATTTGGATAATCAGCAGTCTTTTTGGTGAATATTCTGAAAACTGGATACACATATATAACTATACTCTTTCTAACTATATTATAAATACCATCTTTATAGTTGTAGGAACAAGTATTGGCACTTTGATAATTGGTGTAGGTAGTGCTTGGTTAGTAACTACATATACTTTTTTTGGAAAAAGATTTTTAGAGTGGGCTCTACTTTTACCATTTGCTGTTCCTCCATATATATTAGCCTACACATTCACAGGCTTATTTGACAGCTATGGAACTGCCAATAATCTAATTAGAGATATTTTTTCCTTACCACACGAATTTATTTTTTTTCCAAAATTAAGAAACGTATATGGAGCAGCCATAGTCTTTTCATTTACCTTGTATCCATATGTTTATTTAGTGTCACGAATGGCATTTATTAATCAGTCGAGATCTATATTGGAAGTTGGAAGAACTTTAGGATTTAATAAGTTTCAGATTTTTTATAAATTAGGCATTCCATCAGTCAGGCCAGCAATAATAGCTGGATTGATGTTGGTTTTAATGGAGACGATATCGGATTTTGGTGCTGTCGAACATTTTTCTGTAAATACTTTTACCACAGGTATTTTTAGTGCTTGGTTTGGCTTGTACGATTTTCATACCGCAAAACAATTAGCAGCACTATTGCTTATGGTTGTAATTACATTTTTAATTTTAGAAAAGTACTCAAGAAGAAAAAATAGATACTCATCAGGATCTAATGTTTTTAGTCCTATAGTTGCTGAAAAATTAACTGGCAGTAGAAATTTCTTTGCATCTCTATTTTGTTTTACTCCTGTGTTTATAGGCTTCATTTTACCAAACATTCAGTTAACTTATTGGGCTTTAAATTATAAATTAGAATTTTTTAATGAGAAATTTATTAGCACTGCATGGAATACATTCTACTTAGCAATCATAGCTGCTATAATTTGTGGTGTACTAGCAATTATTATAAATTTTTCAATCAGGTATAAAAAAAATAAAATATTAAACGTCTTAAGTTCATTTCTTACTGTTGGTTATGCGGTTCCAGGATTAATATTGGCACTAGGTGTATCTCAATTGCTTGTTTTCATGGATAATTTATTATTTAGGGAATATTTAGACTTTGTATTAACTGGAAGCTTGATAGGACTTATTTTAGCCTTTGTTATAAAATCTTTTGCTTTAGCTAATACAACCATTGAATCTGGTTTTTTAAGAATTAATAGCAGAGTAGATGACGTTGCTAGGTCGTTAGACACCTCTGGATGGAAACTTCTTACGCAAATACACTTGCCATTACTAACTACAAGTTTTTTAACGAGCATGATACTTGTCGTTTCTGAGGTGATCAAAGAATTGCCAGCTTCTCTTATATTGAGGCCTTTTAATTTTGATACATTGGCTGTATCAACTTACATATATGCAGCCGAAGAAAGAATGTTTGATGCTGCCGCACCATCTATAGCAATAGTGGCTGTTGGTTTACTGCCTATAATAATTCTTTCAAGACTAATTAGAAACTCGAGACCAGGAACTAGAATTAAATGAAGAAAAATATCCTAGAGCTAAAAGATTTATATCATAGTTATAATAAAGACTTGGACGTATTAAAGAGTCTCAATTTAAATATTGTTGAAAATGAAATTGTTTCAATTTTAGGTCGCTCTGGTTGTGGCAAAACAACTTTATTAAGAATAATTTGTGGCCTGGAAGCGCCTACAAAAGGAACCGTTTATATTGATGAAAAACCTGTACACACACATTTAGAATTTGTACCAACTGAAAAAAGAAATGTTGGTTTAGTTGTTCAAGAAAGAGCATTATTTCCACACCTTTCAGTAATAAAAAATGTAACTTTTGGACTAAAGGGATCATCAAAAGATAATTATGAAGAAGCAATGAATCTTCTTCGTTTATTTAAAGTAGATCATTACAGCAATAATTATCCTCATGAGATATCGAGTGGTGAACAACAAAGAGTTGCATTAGCAAGAGCAATGGCACCCAATCCACATATTATATTAATGGACGAACCATTTGGTGCTCTTGATCGTGATTTAAAAGTTGATTTAAGAGAAGAAGCAAAAAAAATATTTAAGAAAAAAAATATGACTGCAATAGTCGTTTCTCATGATTTTGAAGATGCTCTTGCAATGGCTGATCGAGTAGCAATTATTGAAAATGGCTCAATTGTACAAATTGGAGAACCAAATAAAGTACTTTCTAATCCAGTAAACGACTCAATACGGAAGCTTTTGAGGTAACACTTACTTAATAATTTGCTTTTAATAAATATTGAAACTTATTATAATAATTAAATAATTTTATTATAGAGGTATTTAAATGTCACCAGGTCCAGTACAAATTATTATTATCATTGCTCTTTTAGTCATACTCTTTGGAAGAGGTAAAATCTCCTCTATAATGGGAGATGTTGCTAAAGGGATAAAAACATTTAAAAAAGGCATGGCTGATGATGATGATGAAAAGCCAAACACAATTGATAAGCCCGAAGATACATCTCAAAAAGATTAAATATAATTTTTTGGAGTACTTATGTTACCTGGTATAGGCGGTTTTGAATATCTATTCATAATAGTTTTAATAATTATTTTTGTTGCACCTAAAGATCTTCCTTCTGTTGTAAAAGGTATAGGAAAATTATTTGGTAAAATAAAAAAGATTGTTAGTGAATTTAGATCTGCCATTGATGACATGGCCAAAGATACAGGTGTTGATGAATTAAAGGAATCTGTAAATAAGGCTAATCCAATAAATTTAACAGAAGAGATGACAAATTCCATCAATGATACCATTAAAGGTAAAAACAAAACTACTGACAGCACTGAGAATAAAGAATGAATTCAGATCAAGCAGATTTAAATAAAGATAAGCAGCCGTTATTAGTCCATCTAATTGAACTACGCTCTCGACTAATCAAGACAATTATAATGATTTCAATTTTCTTTATTGTTTTCTATATCTTTGCTGACAACATATATAATTTTTTAGTGCAGCCTTATGCAAATGCAGTTGCAGGTGAAGAGGGGAGACGGTTAATATTCACTGCCTTACATGAAACATTTTTTACATATATAAAAGTTGCATTATTTGCGTCTTTATTCATTTCATTGCCCTTTTTATTAATCCAATTATGGATTTTTGTCGCCCCAGGACTTTATAAAAATGAAAAGAATGTTGTAATTCCATACTTAATGGCAACCCCAATACTGTTTATTTTAGGCTCGGCACTTGTTTATTATTTAATAATGCCACTAGCGATAAAATTCTTCTTATCTTTCGAGTCTATTGGAGGGAATGGTGCGCTACCCATTCAACTTGAAGCTAAAGTTAATGAGTATTTAAGTTTAATAATGCGTTTAATATTAGCATTTGGGCTTTGCTTTCAGCTGCCCGTTGCTTTGACATTAATGGCTAGAGTAGGATTTGTATCTTCTGAAAGTTTAAGAAAAAATCGTAAGTATGTTATAGTAGGTGTGTTTGCTGTAGCGGCTATATTAACCCCGCCTGACCCAATTTCTCAAATCGGCCTTGGGATACCAATCTTACTTCTTTATGAATTATCAATAATTGCGGTAAGCTTTATTGAAAAACGTAAAAATAACTAATATAAGAACAAACAATGTTTGATATAAAAAAAATTAGAGAAAATCCTGAAGACTTTGATACTAATTTGGCCAAAAGAAATTTTGATCCCTGTTCTGCTGAATTAATTAAAATTGATGAGGATAATAGGAAGGCTATTGCTAAGGCCCAAGCTTTACAAGAAGAACGAAACTCTAAATCAAAACTTATTGGTGAATATGCATCTTCAGGTAAAACGGAAGAAGCTAACAAATTAAAAGATGAAGTAAGTTCTATAAAATCTGAAATGCATGAGTTGGAAATTAAGCAGAAAGATATAGCGGAAATACTTAAAAATAAATTATCTATAATACCAAATTTAGCAGCTAATGAAGTTCCGACTGGTGGTGAGGAAGCTAACCAAGAGATCAAAATCATTGGAGAAAAAATTGATCTAGGTTTTGAGGCAAAAGAACATTTTGATTTAGGAGAAAATCTTGGTTTAATGGATTTCGAAACAGCAGCAAAAATTTCTGGATCAAGATTTGTTATTCAAAGGGGGAGCCTTGCACGTCTAGAGAGATCCATTTCAAATTTTATGCTGGATTTACATACAACAGAGTTTGATTATCAAGAAGTAAACGTGCCAATTTTAGTTAAGAAAGACGCATTGTATGGCACTGGTCAATTACCAAAATTCGAAGAAGACTTATTTAAAACCATCAATGATTATTATCTTATACCAACCGCAGAAGTTCCGTTAACCAATATGACAAGAGATACAATTTTAAATAGTGCAGATTTACCCTTGAGATTTGTAGCGCACACACCTTGCTTTAGATCTGAAGCTGGAGCAGCTGGAAGAGATACTAGAGGTATAATGAGACAACACCAATTTTACAAAGTTGAGCTAGTAAGTCTGACGGATGAAAAATCATCTAAAGATGAGCACGAAAGAATGTTATCTTGTGCAGAAGAAGTATTAAAAAGACTGGGATTGAGTTATAGAATTATGTTATTAGCTTCTCAAGATATGGGTTTCTCTGCCAATAAAACCTATGATATTGAAGTCTGGTTACCTGGTCAAAAAGCCTACCGAGAAATTTCAAGTTGCTCAAATTGTGGTGATTTTCAATCAAGAAGAATGAACTCTAGATATAAAGATGATAATTCAACTAAATTTATTCATACCCTTAATGGGTCAGGACTTGCTATAGGAAGAACTCTTATTGCAATTATGGAAAACTATCAAAATTCTGATGGCTCTATTTCAATTCCTGATGTATTACAGCCATACATGAATAATCTTAAAAATCTTTAATAAATAATATGTTTCCAATTGACTTAAAAGACTCAAGGATCCTTATAACTAATGACGATGGTTATAATGCAGACGGTATAAAAATTCTTTATGATTTAGCAAAAACATATACAGATGATGTATGGATAGTCGCACCTGAATTTGAAAAAAGTGGGGCATCTCATGCTCTGACTTTTATAAATGATTTAACTTTAAAAAAACATGGTGAAAAGTTTTATTCAGTAAATGGATCTCCAAGTGATTGTGTGGTTATTGCACTTGATAAAGTTCTTAAAGACAAAAGACCAAATATATTATTATCAGGAGTTAATAGTGGAGTTAATGTTGCCGAAGACGTCACTTACTCAGGAACCATTGCAGCTGCGATGGAAGGAGTAATAAGAAGAGTTCCGTCAATAGCGCTAAGTCAAAATTACGATTTGGGAAAAAAGGATCAAATTTCATGGGATGTTACTAAGGCTTATTTGTGCAATGTCTTAGATAAGATTGTTTTGAATGGATGGGACTTTAATACTTTATTAAATATTAATTTTCCTCAGTGTAAAGTTGATGATGTTGTTGGTATTGAAGTTACATCACAGGGAAATAGAGAAACAGACGACTTAATTGTTTGGGAAAAAGAAAAAAATTTATTTCGTATAGGACTTCAAAGACGTTTAGGAGAAAGTGCTAAGCCGAAACATAATATAATTAACAAACACATAGATGGTGTAATGACTGATGTAGTTGCTATAACTAGCAATAATATATCAATTACCCCATTGCACTTAGACTTAACCCATGTTGATTCAATTGAAACATTAAGAAACAGCCTAAAAAGGTAGTAAAGTTAAGTGATTTTTTAGTTTATAAAGACTACCTAACTATGTATATTGCCATAACAATTAATCAGGAGAGTCTTTGATGGAAGCATTTATAGTTCAATTTATACCGCTAATCTTAATTTTTGCAGTTTTTTACTTTTTACTTATTAGACCGCAGCAAAGAAGAGCTAAAATGCACCGTGATATGGTGAGTGCAATGCAAAGAGGTGACAAGGTTGTTACTGCAGGCGGCTTACGCGCAAAAGTTGTAAAGGTAGTTAATGAAACCGATGTAGAGCTCGAAATATCTCCCAATGTAAATGTTGTGGTTTTAAAAGCTACAGTTTCAGATGTTGTTAAACCTCAAGGTCAGTAAATTTTACAATTTTTATAATGCTACATTTTTCAAGATCAAAAATTATCTCAATATGCGCGATATCAATTGTTGCCATGTTTTTAGCCTTACCCAATCTTTTTAGTGATCAAAAAATTTCTAATTTTCCTTCTTTCATTCCATCTCAAAAAGTAAATTTAGGTCTTGATCTTCAGGGTGGTTCACACCTTCTACTGGAAGTTGATACAGATAGTATAGAGAAAGAGAAAATCGAAGATTTAACTTTTGACTTAAGAAGAATGTTAAAGAAAGATGGTATAAAATATAATAATCTAAAAGTAATAGATGATAGTATAATTTTTAAAATAACTGATGCCACTTTAGTAAGCGGTCTAGTAAAGAATATTAAGGAATTATCTCAAAGCACTTCTCAAAATGCTGTAAGCGCACAATCTAAATCAAATTTAGAAATAGATATTAATAACGATTTAATAAATGTTTCATTAACAGACGATTATCTTAAACAAATTTCTATTAGTGCGGTAAATCAATCTATTGAAATTGTTAGAAGAAGAATTGACGAACTAGGCACAAGAGAGCCAACAATTCAAAAACAAGGCACTAGTAGAATTCTCATTCAATTACCTGGTCTCGATGATCCAGAAAGAATTAAATCCTTATTAGGTAAAACTGCTAAACTTACTTTTAAACTTGTAGATCAAAAAGCATCATACGATCCAAGCAATCCAACTAAAGCTCCAGTAGGCTCGGAAATACTATCATCCGACTCAAATTCTGAATTTAAATATATAGTAAAAAAGAAAGTAATGGTTGGTGGTGAAAATTTAGTTGATGCACAGCCTGGTTTTGATTCACAAACTAATGAACCCGTTGTAAATTTTAGATTTGATAGAATAGGAGCAAAGAAATTTGGTAAAGTGACAAAGGCAAATATAGGTAAGCCCTTCGCAATTATTCTAGATAACAAAGTAGTTAGCGCACCAGTTATAAGAGACGCAATTTTAGGAGGATCTGGTCAAATTTCAGGTGGATTTTCCGCTGAAGAAGCGGCAGATCTTGCTGTCTTGTTAAGAGCTGGAGCTTTGCCGGCACCATTAGTAATATTAGAAGAACGTTCTGTGGGTCCTGATCTTGGAGCAGACTCAATTTTGGCAGGTAAAATTGCTGCATTGATTGGATTCATTGCGGTAATAATATTCATGGTATTAGTCTATAGATCTTTTGGGTTCTTTGCTGATGTGGCATTAATTCTTAATTTAATAATGGTTCTTGGAATTCTATCGTTATTGCAAGCAACATTAACTTTACCAGGGATAGCTGGTATTATTTTAACTATTGGTATGGCAGTAGATGCAAATGTTTTGATTTTTGAAAGAATTAAAGAAGAGCTAAGGAGCGGAAGTTCGGTAATTAATTCTGTAGATAGTGGCTACAAAAGGGCGCTTTCAACAATTTTAGATGCTAATATCACCACTTTAATTGCGGCTAGTATTTTATTTTTTATGGGTTCGGGTCCAGTAAAAGGTTTTTCAGTTACATTAGCGATTGGTATTTTTACTTCTGTATTTACAGCGTTTACTGTAACAAGATTAATGGTTTCTATATATATAAGTAAAATGAAACCAAAAGAACTGAGGTTATAAAGTATGAATATATTTTCTTTTGCAATTAATACTAAGATTAAATTTCTATCCTTTAGAAAACCTGCGTTCGTCTTATCAATGGCTTTAATTATTAGTTCTATTTTGATTTATTCTATTAATGGTTTAAATTTTGGAATTGATTTTCGCGGTGGAACATTAATTGAAATAGAGACTACTGAGACTGAAAATCTTGGCAATTTAAGAAGATCTTTGAATAGTTTAAATTTAGGCGATGTTCAAGTTCAGGAATTTGGTTCCCCAAAAAATATTTTGATTAGAGTAGAACAACAAGCGGGTGGAGATAAAACACAACAAAATGTTGTTAATATTGTTAAGGCAGAGCTTAACACTTCTTTAAATTCCGATGTTAACTTTAGAAGGACAGAAGTAGTGGGTCCTAAAGTAAGTGCGGAATTAATTAAGGCAGGTGTAATTGCAATTATTGTAGCGGTATTTGCAATGCTCATTTATATTTGGTTTAGATTTGAGTGGCAATTTTCTCTTGGTGCGGTCATTGCATTAATTCATGACGTACTACTTACACTGGGAATATTTTCACTTTTGCAACTAGAATTTAATCTATCGATTATAGCTGCAATTTTGACAATAGTGGGTTATTCAATGAATGATACTGTTGTAGTTTATGACAGAGTAAGGGAAAATTTAAGAAAACATCGTAAAAAAGATATTTTAGATTTACTTAATATTTCTATCAATGAAACTTTATCTAGAACAATAATGACCTCTGTAACAACCTTATTAGCTTTACTATCGTTATATATATTTGGCGGCTCAGTAATTAAAGGATTTACTTTTGCAATGATTTGGGGAGTACTGGTTGGAACTTATTCATCCATCTTTATAGCTGCACCACTTTTAAATTACCTGGAAGTTAAGAGAGATTGGTCAACTTCAGGTGCTGTTGAATCAACTCAAAAATAATTATTTCTTTTCGTTAAGTAGGGTCTTAAGATATTGCCCTGTATAGCTTTTTTTAACTTTTGAAACTTTTTCTGGAGTTCCGGTGGCAACAATTTCTCCACCACCATCACCTCCTTCGGGACCTAGGTCGATTATCCAATCGGCAGTTTTTATAACATCTAAATTATGCTCAATGACTACAACAGTGTTACCTTGAGAGACTAGTGTCTGTAAAACTTCTAGTAATTTTTTAATATCATGAACATGAAGTCCAGTAGTGGGTTCGTCTAATATATATAAAGTTTTACCAGTAGCCCTTTTAGACAATTCTTTTGAAAGTTTTATTCTCTGAGCTTCACCGCCTGATAATGTAGTGGCTTGCTGACCAATTTTAATATAGCCAAGTCCAACATTCTTTAGTGTTATTAATTTGCTTTTTAATAATGGAATTGCATCAAAAAATAAACAACCTTCATCAACTGTCATATCGAGTATATCAGATATATTTTTATCTTTAAATTTAATCTCTAATGTCTCTCTATTATAACGCTTACCTTTACATTCATCGCATGTAACATAAACATCGGGAAGAAAATGCATTTCAATTTTTATTACTCCACCACCTTCACACACCTCACAACGCCCACCCTTAACATTAAAAGAGAATCTCCCTGGCTTATAACCTCTAGATTTTGATTCTGGGAGGCTAGAAAACCAGTCTCTTATAAAAGTAAATGCTCCTGTGTAAGTTGCAGGATTAGAACGCGGCGTCCTACCAATTGGAGATTGGTCAATATCAATTATTTTATCAAGATGCTTAAGTCCTATTATTTCTTTATAGCTTGATGGATTATACTTAGACCCATTCAACTCTCTTGCTACTGCTTTATAAAGAGTATTTATTGTAAGTGTTGATTTCCCACTTCCAGAAACTCCAGTTACACAAGTTAATGTACCTAGTGGAATTTCAGTTGATACATTTTTTAGATTATTACCTGACGCTTCAACAATTTTAAGGTATTTATTATCTAAAGCACTTCTTCTTATTTTTGGAGTGGCAATACTTTGTTTTCGAGACAAATACTGTCCCGTAAGACTCTTTTTATTTCTTTTAACTTCTAATGGCGTTCCTGTAGCTACGACATGACCACCATCTATGCCGGCGGCAGGCCCGAGGTCAATTAAATAGTCTGCACTCATCATAGCCTCTTCATCGTGCTCAACTACAATTACTGTATTGCCCAAGTCTTTCAATCTCTTCAATGTCGCTAGCAATCTTGCATTATCTCTTTGATGTAAACCAATTGACGGCTCATCTAGAACATAAAGAACTCCTGTTAAACCAGAACCAATTTGAGATGCTAGTCTAATTCTTTGTGACTCTCCTCCTGATAATGTTCCAGAGTTTCTTGACAGAGTTAGATACTCAAGCCCAACATTATTTAAGAAATTTATTCTTTCTGTAAGCTCTTTTAAAATACGATAGGCAATTGTACTTTCTTTTTTTGTTAATTTTTTATCAAGTGTTTTAAACCAAACTACAAGTTGTTTAATAGATTTTTTACATACATCGCCAATATGTTGACCATCAATTTTAATTGCTAGCGCTTCTTTTTTTAATCTATTGCCCCCACAATCAGCGCATTTAACTTCCGATTGATAGCGTTCAATATTTCCACGCATCCAATCACTTTCAGTTTCTATATAACGTCGCTCTAGGTTTCTTACTACTCCTTCAAAGCTTTTCATAGACGTTTGCACCCGATAACCATCATCATAAATAAACTTAATTTCTTCGCCCTCAGAACCAAATAAAATAATATTTTGAATTTTCTTTGGCAATTTAGACCAGGTTGTATCAAGTGAAAATTTATAGTGCTTGGCTAAGCTGTTACATATTTGTCTAAAATATGGAGAATTGGTAAGAGACCATGGGGCAATAGCACCATTATTTATTGTTAATTCTTTATTTGGTATTACCATGTTTGGATCTACAGATAAATCAGTACCAATTCCATCGCACTCCGGACAAGCTCCATAAGGATTATTAAATGAAAATAATCTTGGTTCAATTTCATCTATTGTAAACCCTGATACAGGGCAGGCAAATTTTGAAGAAAATAGTTCACGGCTAGGTGATTTTTCATTTGTTGAGTGATCTTCAATTGCAGCAAGGCCATCAGATAAATTTAGAGCAGTCTCTAAACTATCAGCAAGTCTATTTCCCAATTCTTTGTTTAAAACTATTCGATCTACAACAATATCAATTTCATGTTTCTTTTTTTTATCTAGTACTGGCAATTCATCAAAGTCATATTGGGTGCCATCTATTTTTACTCTTTGAAATCCTTTTCTTTGCAATTCAGCTAATTCTTTTTTATATTCACCTTTTCGTCCTCTTACTATTGGAGCTAAGATTATAAATTTTGTACCAATTGGCCTTTCTTTAATTCTGTCTACCATTTGACTTACAGTTTGACTTGTAATGGGCAAGCCAGTTGTGGGCGAATACGGTATACCAATCCTTGCGTACAAAAGACGCAGATAGTCATAAATTTCAGTGACAGTTCCAACTGTTGAACGTGGGTTTTTAGAAGTTGTTTTTTGCTCTATTGCAATTGCAGGACTTAGTCCCTCAATCAGATCGACATCAGGTTTTTGCATCATTTCCAAAAACTGTCTTGCGTAAGCTGATAAACTTTCAACATAACGTCTCTGACCTTCCGCATAGATAGTATCAAATGCTAAAGATGACTTACCAGACCCTGATAACCCAGTTATTATTGTTATTTTTTCTCTCGGAATTTTAACATTAATATTTTTTAAGTTATGTTCGCGAGCGCCCTGTACTGAAATATATTTATTCATTTTTTATTTAAATAGTCTTCAATTGTTGAACTTAAAGATCAAGCTGTGAATAAATTATTTTCCTTTTTTTGTATACACATTGTTATTAAATAGTTAGATTTAGAAATGGCTGGAAGTTTAAATAAAGTAATGTTAATTGGCAACGTTGGTGCCGATCCAATTATTAGACAAACACAAGATGGCAAGAAAATAGCTACACTTAGCTTGGCTACTACTGATTCCTGGAAAGATAAAGCTACTGGGGAAAAGAGAGACAAAACTGAATGGCATAGAATAGTTATATTTAACGAGGGCTTATCGGGTGTTGTTGAGAATTACGTTAAGAAAGGCCAGCAATTATTTATTGAAGGCCAACTTCAAACACAAAAATATACTGACCCTAATGGAGTTGATAAATATACAACTCAAGTAATTTTACAAAATTACAATGGAACACTTACTATGATAGGTGGAAGAAGCAATTCAACCGAGCAAATTGCACCGTCTCAAGACGCATCAATTTCAAACTCTGATCCATTTCCAGGTGGTGGTGATGTTGATATTGACGACGAAATACCTTTTTAAATCTTTTAATTTTCATCGATAATTCATTTTTTTTCTGCTATAATTAGCTTTAATTAACACTATTTTATTTGCCCTAAAAATGTTGATTTTTCAGGGTTTTTAATGCTTTTCTAAGGTTATTTTTTTGACTGATTCAATTGACGATATTCCTGCCAATGTACCTGCTGTAGATAAATCTATTATACCTACCTCTATAGATACTGAGATGCAAAATTCTTACTTAGATTATGCAATGAGCGTAATTGTGAGTAGGGCTTTACCTGACGTCAGGGACGGTCTTAAGCCTGTCCATAGAAGGATTCTTTATGCGATGTATGAGGCTGGCTATGAATGGAATAAGCAATATAGAAAAAGTGCAAGGGTTGTCGGTGATGTAATTGGTAAATATCACCCTCACGGTGACCAATCAGTTTATGATGCTTTAGTTCGACTTGCTCAAGATTTTTCTATGCGTCTACCGCTCATTGATGGACAAGGAAACTTTGGATCTATGGATGGAGATAGAGCTGCAGCCATGAGATATACAGAAGTACGAATGCATAAAATTGCCAAGTATCTTCTGGACGATATTGATAAAGAAACAGTTGAATTTAGAGCAAACTATGACGAATCAGAACATGAACCAACGGTTTTACCGTCAAAGTATCCAAATCTTTTAGTAAACGGTGCGGGTGGTATTGCTGTAGGTATGGCTACAAATATTTTACCTCATAATTTAGGCGAAGTAATCGATGCTACGATAGCTCTTTTAAAAAATGAAGATATTAGTGATAGCGAAATATATAGTCACATTAAAGGTCCAGATTTTCCAACTGGTGGAACAATAGTTGGAACCAATACTATTAAAGTTTCACAAAAAACTGGAAGAGGTTCAATTATAGTTCAAGCAAAAAGTACTATAGAGGAATTTAAAACTGATAGAGATGCAATTATTTTTTCTGAAATACCATATCAGGTAAACAAATCAATTTTGATACAGAGAATTGCTGAGCTTGTAAGAGATAAGAAGATTGAAGGCATTAGTGATCTTAGAGATGAGTCTGATAGAGATGGAGTAAGAGTTGTAATTGAGCTTAAGAAGGGCGTAATAGCAAATGTAATTCTAAATAAGCTCTACAGGTACACACCCTTACAATCATCATATGGAGTTAACGCACTAGCATTAACTGGGGGTCGACCAAAGCTTATGGGAATAAAAGAATTCCTTTCTAGTTTTATCAAATTTAGAATTGAGATTATAACAAATAGAACAAAATTTGATCTTAATAAAGCAAGAGACAGAGCTCACTTGTTAATTGGTTTAGGTATAGCAATTGCTAATGTAGATAAAGTTATTGAAATTATAAAAAAATCTAAAGATCCTGCGGATGCCAAAAGAGAGCTTGTAAAAACGAAGTGGAAAAATGCAGATATTACTGATTTACTTGCTATCGTTGATGATCCAAGGCAAATCATAAATGAAGATGAAATTTACTTAACAGAAGAGCAGGCTAAGGCAATACTCGAACTTAGATTGCAAAGATTAACAGCTTTAGGAAAAAATGAAATTGAAGCAGAACTAAAAGAGTTATCTAAGAGTATTAATGGTTTCCTTGAAATCCTTACGAATAAAGAAATTTTATCAAAAGTAATTGAAGATGAACTTATTGATGTTAAGGGACAGTTTGCGACTCCAAGAAAGACAAATATTACTGAAATAGAACTTACCGATTTTGATCAGGAAGATCTTGTTCAAAAAAGCGACATGGTTGTAAGCGTTTCTAATTCTGGTTACATTAAAAGAGTTCCTTTGGAAATGTATCGTGCTCAAAAAAGAGGCGGCAAAGGTAGATCTGGAATGAAAACCAGTGAAGAAGATTTTGTTACACAAGTATTTACGGCAAGCACTCATGATAACATGTTATTTTTTACCTCAACTGGAATTGTCTATAAACTTAAGACCTGGAAAATTCCGGAGTCATCAGTTACAGCCAAAGGTAAGGCCATAGTCAATCTATTGGAGATGAAGGAAAATAGTCAGCTTTCAAGTATATTGGTCTTGCCTGAAAGCAAGGCATCGTTAGACAAGGAATTGTATTTAATTTTTACTACAGCTAATGGCACTATTAGAAAAAATAGTCTGGATGATTTTAAAAGGATTCAAACGAGTGGAAAGATTGCAATGAAACTGTCATCAAATAATTCTATTGTTGGTGTCAAAGTATGTTCTGATGATGATGATTATTTATTAACTACATCAGAAGGAAAATGTATAAGAACTCCTGTATCTAAATTAAGAACCACTAAGAGTAGAACCTCTGAGGGAGTTAGGGGAATTAAACTCTCTTCAAATGATAAGATTATTTCTGTATCAATTTTATCTCACACTGAATCAAGTGGCGCTGAAATTAAAGCTTACTTAAAAATGCAGAGAGATAAGAAAAATGAAAATATTGATGAAGAGGACGACGATATAGATAATGATGAGAGCAATATAGAGGCAGTTAATTTAACAGAAGATATGTTCTCTGAAATGCAAGCTCGTGAACAATTCATACTTACCCTTACAGAAAATGGTTTTGGCAAAAGAACATCTTCATATCAATTTAGAATAACAAATCGAGGTGGCTCAGGTATAAAATGTATCACTACTTCAGCAAGAAATGGAAATGTCTTAGCTTCATTTCAAATTGAAAATGCAGATGACATAATGCTGATTACAAAATCTGGTCAATTAATTAGATGTCCAGTTAAAGATGTTAGAGTTGCAGGTAGAAATACCCAAGGTGTCAGTATATTTAAAACATCAGATGAAGAAAAAGTGGTTTCTGCGTCTAGAGTTGAAATAGATGCCGAATAATTTACTAGAGCAATTTAAGTATTAGTTATATAATTTTGATATGAAAAGAATTGCAATATATCCAGGTACATTTGATCCCATTCATAAAGGGCATAGCGATATAATTAATAGAGCTGCAAATTTATGGGATGAGCTTTATGTCGCTGTTGCAGACAGCCCCCATAAAAAAACACTTTTCTCATTAGATGAAAGAAAAGAGATGATTGATCATGAGTTTAACTCTATAAAAAATATCAAAGTTATTTCTTTTAACAATCTACTTATTGACCTTGCCAGCTCATTAGATGCGAGAATCTTAGTAAGAGGCTTAAGAGTTGTTTCCGATTTTGAGTACGAATTTCAAATGCTTGGCATGAATAGAACAATGAATCCTGATATTGAAACAGTTTTTTTAATGGCAGAGCCACAAAATCAACCAATCTCATCTAACTTTGTAAAGGATATTGCTCGACTAGGTGGAGATATATCAAAATTTACTAGTACTAATGTTACTAATAAATTAAAAGAAAGATTCTAATGAAATCTATTTTAAAATTTTTAACTATTTTTATTTTTTTAAACACATCAGCTTTAGGGCAGGAAGAACATATTATGGTAAATGATCCAGAGAACAGTATTAAAATTGAATTAACTAGTGGTGATGTTTATATTGAACTTTTACCTGATGTTGCTCCTGGGCATGTCGAAAGAATTAAAGAGTTAGCACGCGAGGGTTTCTATGATGGCGTCCCTTTTCATAGAGTTATTGATGGCTTTATGGCACAAACTGGCGATGGTCAATTTGGAAATGGAACAGGAGGCTCAAGTAAGCCTGATCTAAAAGCTGAATTTAATAAAACCTCGCATATAAGAGGGACAGTCTCAATGGCAAGAACTTCGGCACCAGACTCTGCGAATAGTCAATTTTTTATCTGTTTTGGTCCAACTCCACACCTAGATGAGCAATATACAGTCTTTGGACAAGTTGTTAAAGGTATGGAACTTATTGACGGTTTAAAAAAAGGATCTGGTCAAGGTGGTGAAGTTACTGATCCAGATAAGATGATTTCAGTTAAGGTTGTTGCTGATCTTTAATTCGAATAACTTTATTCATCAATAAAATAATTAAAAATATATTTGCATTTTAATAATTCCTAATTTAATAATGTTTACTATGAAAAATATTTTTGTACTGTTTCTTACTTTATTTATCTCTTCTTTAGCTAATGCTGATACTTTAAAAATTAAAGATAGCTTCTTTAGTTCAATAGAGAGTCTTTTAGATGGTAACTTTGAAGACACTGATTTCACAATCAAATCAGCTGAGGGACTGAAGCCACAAATTGGAATTTTAACTTTTAAACCTTTAAATGACACTGATGATGGTTTAACTTTTTTTCAAGGATCTTTTTTTACTCATGACGGTGGAGATAGAAATACTTTAAACTTAGGTTTTGGAAAAAGAATACTAAGCAATGACGAAAGTTTTTTGTTTGGTTTAAATGCATTTTATGATTATGAAATTGATTATAGTCATCAAAGAGCAAGTATAGGTGGTGAAATAAAGTCTTCAATACTTGAATTAAGTACTAATTATTATTTTGCAGTATCTAATGAGGTGACAGGAAAAAACAATATTAAAGAAGAAGTTGCTGATGGATACGACTTAGAACTTGGAGCACATGTTCCATATATACCAACTGCAAAGGTATATGCTAAAATATTTGAATATGATATCCCAGGTGGATCAGACTACGAAGGAGTAGAGTATTCTTCAAATATCGGGATACCAAATTCTGGAGTGAATTTTGAATTAGGTTATAAAGATTATGGAAATATTGGTTATGATGATCACTGGTTTTTAAACTTAACTTTTAGTTTGAGTAAAATAAACCCTAATACTAATTTCGTAAGTGATGAAGCCTTTGAAAGAGTTTCCATGAAAGATAAAAAATATGAAAAAGTTAGAAGAGAAAATTTAATTGTTAAATCAAAAGCTTTCTCAGTCAAAGCAGGGGGAGTATAATATGAAAAATTTTAAATACTTTATTTTATTTTTATCTCTAATAACAATTTCTGAGATAGCAATTTCTAATGATGCAAATGCTATTACTGCATGTGCTCTTGATGGTGATGATAAAATAGTTAAGGCAACACTTCCATCATCTGGATGTATTGCAGTTGGTAAAACCTCAGCATATGAAATTACAGTTAAAGAAATTCATTTATGTAAATCTCTACCTGCGAAGCCAACATCAACAACACCATCAGATTTATCTGATTGTGAAAATGTATTTTTAAATGCAGCTGGAAACTCAGTTTCATTTGCAGCTGGTGAAGATGTTACATTAACAGGAACTTTTAAGAGACCTTCTAATGGAACATATCCATATGCATTTGTAAAACTTGTTAATACATGGGGAATCACAGCAGCTGTAGAATTTGATAGCTCTATGGACGGTATGGAGGATGGATCTGGAGTGTTTTGTAGAACGGTAGCAGAAACTTCAGGAATTCATCAACAAAGTGGATCTCATGATGAGTCTGTTTGTAGCAGCACATACGTAGCTCCAGGTAAATTTACTGAAACAACAGCACAATTTGGTGGCGTAGGTGATGAAAATCCATTTAGACCATGTGCAGCTGATGGAGTAGTTGCAGAAGCCTCTGCATGTACAAATACTGGAAATGGAAATATATTCTTAGTTCAATCTAATGATAAATTAGCGACAGCTTCAAGCAATGTTGCTGCTATTCATGGAATTTTAAGGCCAACAACTTCATTGAAAGTATCAGCAAACACTACTGCGATTACAACAAAATTTGATGTAACAAATGGATCAGCATTAGCTGCAACAAATGGTGGAGCCTCCGTATATATAGGCCTTGGACCATTTGATATTTCAATTGCAGTGGAATAAGAAAATAACTCCTCAATCTTTTTCCCAAGTGTTCTCCTTAATTACAAAAACTGATATTATTAATTTATTTCAAAATATATAGTATCAAAAAATCTAAATACACTCTCCACGTAGTCACCACGGATTTCATACACTTTGAGATATTTTGATAAATAGATAGGAAAATGTAGCTTTCTTTGAAACTAGTTGATCCTTGAATAAGCTATATGAATCAGTATGATCTCGCCATGAACCAAATCGCAATAACGTTGCTGACATTTAACAATTAAATGAATTTAAATGATTTTGATTTTGACTTGCCATCAGAATTAATTGCAACAAGGCCAAATAATCCCAGAGAAAAATCAAAGATGTTGGTCGCTGATAATGACTTTCGGCACACCACATTTGATTTTCTATTGGATTACTTAGATAAAAAAGATGTATTGGTTATTAATAATACTAAAGTTTTACCAACATATTTAGTTGGAGATTTAAATGGCTCTCAGATTAAAGTTACAGCTCATAAAAAATTAGATAACGGCCATTGGCTCGCCTATTTAAAACCTGCACGCAAAGTAAAAGACGGTGATCAAATAATTTTAGCGGATAAAAATATTGTAACAGTTGAAGAAAAAACAAACTTTGGTGAAGCCATTGTGTCGTTTAGTGTTGCAGAAAAAGATTTAATAAATTTTTTTGAAACAAATGGAAGTATGCCACTGCCTCCATATATACTTAAACAGAGAGATAGTGATGAGTCTGATATTAATGATTATCAAACTATTTATGCAACAAATGAAGGGTCGATAGCGGCACCAACAGCAGGATTACACTTTAATGAAAAAGTATTGGAAAATATAAAAAATAAAATAAGTGCTATTGTGAATGTTACTCTACATGTTGGGGCTGGAACCTTTTCTCCCATTAGAGATAATATTGAAAATCATAAGATGCATAGTGAGTTTGGACACATTTCTAAAGAAGATGCTGAAATAATAAATAATTGTAAATTAGATGGTGGCAGGGTAATTGCCGTTGGAACAACAACCTTAAGACTTTTAGAAAGTGCGGCTGTAGGTAAAGATTTGATAAAGGAGTTTCAAGAAGAAACAGATATTTTTATAAAGCCGGGTTTTAAATTTAATATTGTAGATGTATTACTTACTAATTTTCACCTCCCCAAATCATCGTTACTATTACTTATTTCTGCTTTTGCCGGAAGTGAAAAGGTAAAGCTAGCTTATGAAGAAGCAATCAAGAATAGATATCGTTTTTTTTCATATGGCGATGTAAGTTTGTTATATAAAAATGAGTAAATTTAAAATTTTAGCAAAAGATGGTAATGCAAGAAGAGGGGTCGTTAATACTCTACATGGAGAAATTAATACGCCTGCATTTATGCCTGTCGGTACAGCGGCAACAGTTAAAGGTATTTTTACAGACGATCTAATAAAAACTGGATCTGAGATACTGCTTGGCAATACTTACCATTTAATGTTGCGACCCACCTCTGAAGTTGTAAAAGAGCTTGGAGGGCTACATAAGTTCATGAACTGGGATAGACCAATACTTACAGACTCAGGCGGATACCAAGTATTTTCATTATCGGAGTTAAGAAAATTAACAGATAAGGGAGTTGAATTTAGATCCCATATAGATGGTAAAAAGATATTTATGTCACCTGAAGATTCAATTCAAATACAAATGAATCTTAATTCAGATATTGTTATGGTTCTAGACGAATGCACTCCTTTTCCTGCTACTTATGATGAAGCAAAAAAATCAATGCTATTATCAATGGATTGGGCAAAAAGGTGTAAAACATATTTTGGTGAAAATAAAAATAGTTTATTTGGAATAGTTCAAGGTAGCATCTTTGAAGATTTGAGGATCGATTCAATAAATAAGTTAACAGACATAGGATTTGATGGCTATGCGGTAGGCGGTTTGGCAGTAGGAGAGCCTCAAGAAGAAATGTTTAAAGTTTTAGATTATGTATGCCCGGCTTTACCTGAAGATAATCCCCACTATCTAATGGGAGTGGGTAAACCAGAAGACATCATTGGAGCAGTTGAGAGAGGCATAGATATGTTCGATTGCGTTTTGCCAACAAGATCAGGTAGAACTGGGCAAGGATTTACTTCTAACGGACCAATCAACGTACGAAATGCTAAATATAAACTCTCAGATCAACCTATAGACCCTAATAGCAATAACCCTGTTTGTGAAAAATATTCGTTAGGCTATATTCATCACTTGTTTAATGCAAAAGAGATGCTGGGTGGAATGCTTCTTTCACTGCATAATATTTACTTTTATCAAGAAATGATGCAGGGAATTAGAAAGTCAATTGAGGATGGTAATTTAAGTAATTTTAATAGAGATTTTAGAGAAAAATATAACTCTAAATTAGATTAATTATTTACCTTGGAAGTCAGGCTTCTTTTTTTGAAGAAAAGATATAACTCCATTATAACAATCTTCAGTCTTTCCAGCTATCGTCTGCGCCGCACTTTCCGCGGAAAGCTGAGTCTCAAAATCATTAGATAAACTATCCCAGTATAATTTTCGCATTAGACGATAGGCAACAGTTGGACCACTTGCAATCTCAGCTGCAATTTGCATAACTTCAGTCATAAAACTTGCATCATCAAAAACATTATTAATCAATCCCCATGAAAGCGCTTTTTCTGATAAAAGTTTTTCACCAAGCATTGATAATTCCATTGCTCTGGCCATTCCAATTTTTCTTGTTAATACATATGTTGAGCCAGCGTCTGGAACTAAACCAATAAATTTAAATGCCTGGTAAAAATAAGATGATTTAGATGCATAAACTAGATCACCAAAAATAGCTAATGAGCAACCGGCACCGGCAGCAGGCCCATTAACTGCAGTTATGAATGGTATATTTAAGTTTTTTAAATCTATAAGCATTGGGTGATAGTGACTATTTAAAGCAGCTCCCATATCTAGTTTTGAAAAATCAGTTGAACCTGGATTATCAACTAAGTTTGCGCCAGAACAAAATCCCTTGCCCTCTCCTGTAATTACTAAACAACGAGCAGTAGTTTTTCCTTTATTAATATCTTTGATTTTAGTATGGATCTGAGTAATCATATCTAAAGAAAGTGCATTTAACTTTCCTGGATCATTTAATGTTAAGATAGCAACATTATCTTTATTAACTTCAAATTTAATTACCTCACCCATATTGTTTTACCTTGCTACAACATCAGTTATTTGATCAATTCCATCACTTATTTTTTGAATAACATCCGCTTGATCAAGTTTTTTAGTTTCATTGTATTGGGGATGAGCTAAAACAGCTAAATCTTTTGCTTTTGCTAGAGCAGTTTCAAAAACTTTATCTGCATCAACTACTTCATCTAAATAGCCAGGTTCTACAGCATCTTCAATTGAATACATTTCTGCATTCAATATTGCTCTTTGTTTGTGAGATTTATTTAATTTAAATTTTGCAATTTCAAGTAATGGTGTTGGTACGATCATATTATTTCTAAGTTCATTAGCACCAACCTTATATTCACCCTTAGCACCAATTCGATGATCACTACTACATAACAAAAATGCACCAAGTGCAATTGCATGACCTGAGCATGCAGCAACTACAGGGCGCGGGAAAGAGAATACTCGCTTTAACATTGTAAAGCCAGATTGAACCATTTGTACCGCAGGTTCTGAGCCTGACATCATAACCTTTAAATCAAAACCAGCTGAAAACATTCCAGGTCTTCCGTGTATTAAAAGAGAGCCTTTATTTGTTGGAACTTGGTCCAACAATAAATTAAATTCTGAAATCATCGTAGGCGAAAAAACATTCGCTTTACCATCGTCTAAAGTAATTATAGAGACATTTTCGTCAGTTTTAATATTAGCTAGCATAGTTTAAATTATTATTATTATTCATCGAAAATTTATAGATATATCAATACTTAGACAATAAAAAACTATTATAAAAGGATTAAATAATAATAAAATATGACACTTTTTAGAATAATATAGGTATAGTATTTAATAATAATTTATTAAGGATAAAAATATGGGTTTAGGTGGAGTAAATGCTAGTGAGGAATATCAAGAGGTTTCAAAAGAAAGCTTAAATAATATATTATCAACACTTAAAGAAAGATTCACTGAAGGTTTATATCCAAATCTAGATGAAAGAATCGACCGCATTAATAGATTAAAAAATTTAGTTGAAGAAAACATGGATGCTCTTCATAGAGCTTTGGAAAAAGACTTTGGCACTCGACATGAACAATTGAGCTTATTATCTGACACTATGCCAGTTATCAATAATGCTAATCATGCATTAAAAAATATTCGTAAATGGACAAAGCCTGAAAAAAGAAAACCTAATTTTCCATTAGGACTACTTGGAAGTAAAGCTTACGTTCAATCTCAACCTTACGGAGTGGTTGGAATTATTGCCCCATGGAATTTCCCATTAAACCTTAGTTTAGCCCCGCTTGTTGAAATATTTGCCGCAGGCAACAATGCTATGATGAAGCTATCTGAATTTGTACCAGAAACTTCTGAGCTAACAGAAAAACTTATTAACAAATATTTTAAATCTGATGAGGTTAGAGTTGTTAATGGTGGCCCAAAGACATCACAAATTTTTTCAGGCCTTGCGTTTGATCATCTTTTATTCACAGGTTCCACTTCAGTTGCAAAAAAAATTGCCTCTGAGGCTGCAACTAACCTTGTTCCCTTAACTTTAGAACTTGGTGGAAAATCCCCAGTAGTTATTAGTTCAGAAGCTAAAATGAAAAAGAGCGTTGATAAGATAATTATGGGAAAACTATTTAATGCAGGACAAATTTGTATAGCACCTGATTATATATTTGTACCAGAAGATAAAGAACAAAACTTTGTTGAAAGTGTTAGAGTATCAGTGGCAGAAATGTACCCAACAATTAAAAATAATCCAGATTATACTTCGATAATTCATCTAAATCATTATGAAAGACTTAATTCTTACATTAAGGATGCAAAAGAAAAAGGGGCTGAGATAATCCAAATTAATCCTGCTCATGAAGACTTTGATCAACAGGAACATCATAAAATTCCACCTACAATAATTTTAAATGTAACAGACGATATGGAAGTTATGCAAAATGAAATATTTGGACCTATTTTCCCTGTGAAAAAATATAAAAATTTTAGTGAAACTATTAAATATATTAATAAAAGTCCAAAAGCATTAGCACTTTATTATTTCGGTGAGAATAAAAATGAAATCAATGATCTTTTGAATAAAACAACTAGTGGTCAAATGGTTATAAACGAAGTCAATTTTCAATTTTCTATGCACGATCTTCCATTTGGAGGTGTTGGCCCCAGTGGTTCTGGCGCTTATCATGGTAAAGATGGCTATCTAAATTTTAGTCACAAAAGAGCCGTCTTAAAAGGTCAGAACGTTTTAAATGCAGGGAAGTTAGTATCAGCTCCTTATTCTGAAAAGACTGAAAAAAATATTAAGATGCTTAAATAGAGTATATTTTTCTGCTAAAACTTTTTTCAAGTTTTCTGTTATAAAATAGTAATGAAGTTTTAATTTTATAGAACTGTGTCTGCTGATACTTTTTTAGAATTTTCTTGAATAAATTTAAACCTTAGCTCTGGTTTCTTGCCCATTAAAGCATCTACACATTTTTCAGTTTTTTTCTTATCATTTTTATTAATTTCAACTTTTAACAAGACTCTATGTTCGGGAGACATAGTAGTTTCTTTAAGCTGAGCTGGCATCATTTCACCTAGCCCTTTAAATCTACTAATATCAACATTCTGTGAGTTTTTAAATTCACTTTTAATTAACTTATCTTTATCTTTATCGTCGGTTGCATAAAAAACTTTAGGACCTTTAGATAATTTGTAGAGTGGTGGAACAGCTAGATATAGATGTCCATCTTCAATTAGCTTGGGGTATTCGCTATAAAAAAAGGACATAATTAAGGTGGATATATGAGCACCATCAACATCCGCATCAGTCATAATTATTATTTTTTCATATCTAAGTTCTTTAGAGGTATATTTATCTCCACGTTTACATCCAAGGGCTTGAATTAAGTCAATTATTTCTTGGTTTGCATTAATTTTATCTTTTGTGGCACTTATGACATTTAAAATTTTTCCTCTAAGAGGAAGTATGGCTTGAGTTACTCTGTTACGAGCTTGCTTTGCGGACCCACCCGCGGAATCTCCTTCAACTAAGAAAAGCTCAGTACCATTATTACCATCTCGTGAACAGTCAGCTAATTTTCCAGGCAGCATAACTCGCCTTCTTTTAATTTGCTTTTCAATATTTTGATTTGATTTATTTTGAAGTCTTATTTGAGATCTATTATATGCATAGTTAAATAAAATTTCTGCGGTTTGACGTCTTTTTGCCAGCCAGGCTTCAAATAGTTGTCTAACTTTTGTCTCTATATTTTTACCAGGCTCAACACTAGAAAGCCTCTCTTTTGTTTGTCCTTGAAACTCTGGATTTTCAATAAAAATAGAAAGTATAGATGCTGAAGAGCCAAACAAGTCATCTTGGTTAATTTGATTAGATTTTTTTTCATATTTTATTTTTGAATAATCTTTAAAGGCTTTAAAAATTCCTTGTTTATAACCATTTTCATGTGTACCCCCTTGTGGGGTAAGAATTGTATTACAATATGAATTAGCAACTGGTTCAAAAAACTCATACCAATTAATAATAGCTTCAAGACTTTCATCACCGCCAAGTTTTTCATTAATATAAAAACTATCTTCAATAACTGAATCATTTTTTTGAGTAATAGTTTCTAGGTAATCACGAATTCCATTCGAATAGTGAAGTTTTTCAGTAATTGGAATATTTTTCCCAGCTAGTGATTTTGGACAGCTCCAATTTATTTCTACATTTGGAATTAAGTAAGCTTTAGCTTTAGCCATATTATAAATTATTGAAGAGTCAAAATCAGTGCTGTCATTAAAAATTTCAGGATCAGGAGTAAAAGTTATTTTAGTACCTTTTTTGATCGAGTTTTTTAAAACTGCTTTCAACTTTGAATTTGGTGCGCCTTGTGAGTATGTTTGTATATAAAACTTTTTATCTCTTGCAATTTCGAGCGTAAGATTAATCGAAAGGGCGTTCACAACCGATACACCTACGCCATGTAAACCGCCAGATGTTTTATAGCTTCCTTCGCTAAATTTACCTCCTGAATGCAAGGTTGTCATAATTACTTCTGCTGCAGATATTTTAAATTTAGGATGCTTGTCGACAGGTATTCCTCTGCCATTATCAGATATTTCAATTGTATTTGAATTAATTAATTTAATTTCAACTTTGTCTGCATGTCCAGCTACTACTTCATCCATTGAATTATCTAGAACTTCACTAACTAGGTGGTGCAGGGCAGCAATATCAGTTCCACCAATATACATTCCTGGACGCTTTCTTACTGGTTCCAGTCCCTCTAATACCTCAATATCTTTCGCTGTATAATTTGACTTTGATACAGGAGAAGATTTTTTATTGCCGGATTTCCCTTTAAGAGGCTTTTTTTTAATATCTTTTTTTGGCATATACTTAATATTTTATTTTATACTTTAGATTCTTTACATTGTGTATTATTAAAATACTCTAATCGAATAAGAGTATTTTTATGCCAGTAATTGAATCAAAAATAATGATTAACACTGAAGCGTTCAAAAAAAACGCCGAAGATCACATTAGCTTAATTGATGAATTTAGATTATTGGAAAAAAAAGTTTCAGATAATTCTTCTCGTGCAAAACCTAAATTCGATAAAAGAAATCAATTGCTTCCTAGAGAGCGTGTAAAAAGACTTTTAGATCCTGGTAGTTATTATTTACCAATCTCTACTTTGGCTGGCTATAAAATAGGAGATGATGATGGTGATAAGAATATTATGGGTGGCAATTCCATAAGTGGTATTGGTATTATTGAGGGCGTTAGGTGCATGATTACTGCATCTGACTCAGGTATCAAAGGAGGCTCAATGACTCAGATGGGAGTTGAAAAAAGCCTTAGATGTGCAGATATTGTTAAAGAGAATAAATTACCAATGATTAATTTGGTTGAAAGTGCTGGTGCAAATTTACTTAAGCAGTCAGAGGTCTTTATTCGAGGTGGTAGAAGCTTTGCTAACCTAGCTAAAATGTCTGCGATAGGTATTCCAACTGTGTCTATAGTACATGGATCTTCTACTGCGGGAGGCGCTTATTTGCCTGGCTTATCAGATCAAGTAATTGTTGTTAAAAACAAATCTAAAATATTTTTAGCTGGACCACCGTTGCTTAAAGCTGCGTTAGGAGAAATAGCAACTGATGAAGAGCTTGGTGGGGCTGATATGCATTATACTATATCAGGTTTAGCAGAACATATGGCTAAAGACGATAATGATGCAATTAAAATATGTCGTGATGTGATAAAAAATCTTGGCTGGAATGATAATTTTATATCAACCCAAAAATATGATTACAAAGAACCTATCTACTCACCAGAAGAACTTATTGGTGTTGTGCCAACTGATTACAGAAAAAGCTATGATACTAGAGAAGTCATTGCACGAATAGTAGATGGCTCTGAATATCTGGATTTTAAACCAGAATTTGGGAAACAAACTGTTACAGGTACAGCTGCTATTCATGGTTACAAAGTTGGAATAATAGGAAACAATGGACCAATCTTTGCCGACGGTGCAGTTAAAGCTGCTCAATTTATTCAGTTATGCGATAAATTAAATATCCCTCTTATATTTTTGCAGAATACTACAGGCTATATGGTTGGTACTAGAGAAGAAAGTAAGGGCATTATAAAACATGGATCAAAAATGATTCAAGCGGTTACTAATTGTAGGGTTCCCAAAATTACCTTGCGCATTGGTGCTTCATTTGGTGCTGGTGAGTATGGTATGGCAGGAAGATCTTTTGATCCTAGATTTATGTTCTCTTGGCCAAACAACAAGCTTAGCGTCATGGGTGGTGAACAAGCTGGAAAAACTATGTCTCAGGTAGCTGTTGAGTCTGCCAAGAGAAAAGGGGAAGAGCCAAATATGGAAATGATTAATGCTATAGAACAAAAAATTATTGATACATATATTGAGGAAGGCGAAGCTTTATTTGCTACCGCAAGATTGTGGGACGATGGAATTATTGACCCTCGTGATACAAGAAAAGTACTTTCTGAATGTTTAAATATAGTATCGGACTCAAATAATAGAGAATTAAGACCAAGTACTTTTGGCGTCGCAAGAATGTAAATTAGTTTTTGCCAGGAAGAATATCAAGGTACTTTGAAATAATACCGAGCATTATTTCATCAGCTCCACCACCAATAGATCCTAATCTACCATCTCTGAAGCGTCTAGAAATTGAAGTTTCATCCATATAACCCATACCTCCCCAGTACTGTAAACACGAGTCATTAACTTCTCTTGCCAATCTAGTTGATTTTAATTTTGACATTGATGCTAGTTTTGTACAATCACCACCATTAATATGAATTTCAATACCCTTCCAAGTTAAGGCTTTTAGTGCTTCAACTTCAGTCATTAATTCAGACAATCTAAAGTGAACTATTTGATTATCTAGAATCGGTTTGCCAAAAGTTTTTCTCTGTCTTGTATATTCAATTGTTTCTTCAATCGCTAACTCACAACCAGCATAATTTCCAATGGCAGCATAAAGCCTCTCTTCTTGAAATTGCATCATTTGATAAACAAAACCTTGACCCTCTTCACCAATAAGATTTCTAGCAGGAACCCTCACATCGTCAAAAAATATTTCCGCAGTATCAGACGAATGCATACCTAATTTTTTTAATTTTCTATTTATAGTAACCCCTTTTGCTCTTTTACCATTTTCCTTCAAAGGAACACAAATCAAAGACTTATTTAGGTGTTTGCTTGCTCCGGAACTATCAGTATTAGCCAGCATACACATCCAGTCTGCTTGAGTACCATTTGTGATCCACATTTTTGAGCCATTTATAACATAATCATCACCATCTTTAACGGCAGTAGTTTTAATTGCCGCAACATCAGAGCCAGCATGTGGTTCTGAAACTCCAATACAAGATACAAAGTCACCAGCAATAGAGGGTTTTAAAAACTCATTGCAGACATGTTCAGAACCAAATCTTGCAAGCGCAGGAGTTGACATATCTGTTTGAACCCCGATTGCCATTGGGACACCACCACAATTTATAGTAGCTAACGCTTCGTTTAAAACTGCGCCGTAGGAATAATCAAGACCAGCTCCACCATATTTCTCAGGCTTAGTTATACCAAGAAGACCTTGGTCCCCAAGTTTCTTAAAAACTTCATGTGCTGGAAAAATTTCATCTTGTTCCCACTGGTCTACAAAAGGATTGATTTCTGCATCTACAAATTTAATTGCAGATCTCTTTAGCTCTTCATGTTCAGTGGTAAGTTCCATATTATCTACTTTATATTATCAGGAATTAAATATAACCCCCCTTTTTAATAGAAAAAAAGGGGTTAAATATACTATTACACACTAAAATAGTTTTTAAACTCAATCGGGTGAGGTGAGTGCTCGAGATCGTAAACTTCTTGCATTTTTAATTCAATGTATCCATCAATTTGATCATCAGTAAATACACCGGCCTCAGTTAAAAAAGCTCTATCGCTATCAAGTGATTCCAATGCTTCTCTTAAAGACCCGCACACGGTTGGAAGTTTTGCAACTTCAGCTTCTGGTAACTCATACAAATCACCGTCCGTAGCTTCACCAGGATGAATTTTATTTTTTATTCCATCCATACCAGCCATAACCATTGCAGCAAATGCTAAATAAGGATTTGCGGTTGGATCAGGAAACCTTACTTCAACTCTTTTACCCTTAGGACTATCAGAGACAGGAATTCTGCAGGCTGCAGATCTATTTCTAGCAGAGTAAACAAGAATTACCGGTGCTTCAAATCCAGGAATAAGTCGTTTGTAACTATTTGTACTGGCATTAGTGAAAGCATTAAGTGCCTTACCATGCTTAATGATGCCACCAATATAGTATAGAGCAAGGTCAGATAGACCGGCATAACCATCACCTGCAAACAAAGGCTTACCATCTTTCCAAATTGACTGATGAACATGAAGACCAGAACCATTGTCACCCTTTATTGGCTTAGGCATAAATGTTGCAGTTTTACCAAATGAGTTCGCAACCATATGAACTCCATATTTATATAGTTGAACTCCATCACCTTGTTTTAAAAGAGTATCAAATAACATTCCTAGTTCATGCTGACTCGGAGCTACTTCATGGTGATGTTTTTCCATTTTTAGCCCAAGATTTTTTAGTTCTTCTAAAAATTCTGTTCTTATATCTTGTGCACTATCAACTGGTGGTACAGGAAAATAACCACCTTTTATTCCAGGTCTATGTCCTAAGTTTCCACTTTCATATTTAGTATCACTATTGTATGGACCTTCAGAGCTATCTATTTCAAAGCTGGACTTATTCATCTCTACAGTAAATCTAACATCATCAAAAACAAAAAATTCTGGTTCGGGACCAATAAATATAGTATCGCCTATGCCACTTGACTTGACATATTCCTCTGCTTTTTTAGCAGTACCTCTAGGATCACGTTCGTAAGGCTCTTTTGTTACTGCATCAAGAATATCACAAAAAACTATCATCGTAGGTTGAGCAGTGAATGGGTCCATAACTAAAGTAGATAAGTCAGGTTTTAAAACCATATCAGATTCATTTATTGCTTTCCATCCAGCAATAGACGAACCATCAAAAAAAGTTCCATCATTCAATAAATCCTCATCTACATAAGTTCCATCCATTGTTAAATGTTGCATTTTACCTTTAACATCAGTGAATCTTAAATCTAAATATTTAGCTCCAGCTTCTTCAATTATTTTTAATGCTTCTTTAGCAGTAGTCATTTATTTATTTCCTCTCTTATTTTTTTAATTTTATAGTGCATCTAATCCAGTTTCTCCAGTTCTTATTCGAATTACCGTTTCAATATTAGTAACAAATATTTTTCCATCGCCAATCCTATTAGTATTAGCAGATTTCTTTATTGCTTCAATTGCAGGCCAAAGCATTTCATCATCAACCACTAATTCAAGCTTCATTTTAGGAATAAAATCATTCAAGTGTTCTGATCCACGAAAAATTTCTTCCTTTCCTTTCTGTCTTCCATAACCAACCGCCTCAACAACAGTCATGCCTCTAACGCCAACTTCTTCTAAGGCCTCTTTAACATCGTCGATCTTAAAGGGTTTGATTATTGCCTCTATTTTTTTCATATTATAGCTAGATTATTTACACTGTTGGCTAACTTAGTCTGAAAAAAAGTAATACCCAAATGCAAATTTACATAAGTATGAACTAGAAACTAATGTGAATACATGCCAATATGACATCTTTGTATTAAATCTATCTCTAAAATTAATATTATCTATTAAAAACAATGGTATGTAGTCTAAAGCTAATAATTAAATTTAAATATGACAATTAGAATAAATAAACCAGAATTATGGATTTCAAGTTTCCCTATACCTTCTAAGGCTGATCATAAATATTCTAGAGGAATGGTTTTAATTAACTGCGGTCCAAAATCTAAAACTGGAGCCGCAAGATTAGCAGCTCGATCTGCAATGAGAGTAGGAGCGGGTGCGGTTAAAATTGTTTGTGACCAAAGTACTGTAGATATTCTTGAGCCTCAAATTTCTGTTGAACTAATTGATGTTGCTAATAATAAGCAAGAATTTCAAAATATTTTAAAAGATAAAAAAATTACCTCAGCTTTAATTGGACCTGGAAATGGAATCGGTAATGAAACTAAGGCAAGAGCTTTGATGGCGCTAGCCTTTATAGATCATGTAGTATTAGATGCGGATGCTTTAACAGTTTTTGCCGATAATCCAGAAGAGTTGTTTATAGATTGTTATCCTCATACGATTTTAACCCCTCATGAAGGAGAATTTAAAAAAATTTTTGGAAATAAAATTAATGATATTGAAGATAGAGTTCTGAAAACTTCAGAGGCTGCAAAAATATCGAATACAGTAGTTGTCTTAAAGGGTGCGGATACAATTATTGCCTCACCAAAAGGAGATGTAGTTATAAATAAATCTTCAGCCGCATACTTGGCGACAGCCGGTTCTGGCGATGTATTAGCTGGTATTATTGTAAGCTTAGTTGGAAAAAATAAAATGGCAGCTTTTGATGCCGCATGTGCTGGAGTTTGGCTTCATTCTCAAATTGGAGAAATATTAGGTGCGGGAATGATAGCTGAAGATATTATTGATCTAATACCAATTACTATAAAAAAATTAATTAAATTTGAACTTTCTTAGTTAATATTTTAAATAAAAGTATATAAAAATACTACTATGTTTCATAAATTTTATTTATTAGTTTTAATTGCTCTTTTTTCAAACGCTTCCCATGCTTTTAATAGTGAATCTAAAGTAATGATTCATAATTATGAAATTACTGGAACTACTATTTACGAGGGAAGCAATAGAAATGTTTCTGCTTGGCTGGGTCTACCTTACGCTGAACCTCCTATTGATGATTTAAGATGGAAAGCACCAAGAACTTTTGACGGCTTTAAAAATAATTATAGTGCAATTGATCTACCAAATAGATGTACACAAGTTTCAAATTCATACGATAAGATTATTGATGACCTTGAGCCGGGTAAAATAATAGGCAGTGAAGACTGTTTGTATTTAAATGTTTATCGTCCGAGTAATATAGATTTAGAAAAAGAAAAACTGCCTGTTATGTTTTGGATACACGGAGGCGGCAATACTTGGGGTTATTCTGCAAGCGGAATGACAACTCCAAATGAATTTCTAAATAAGCATAATGTAATTTTAGTTAGTGTTAATTATCGACTAGGTCCTTTTGGTTGGCTTGCTTTAAATAACTTTAATCAAAACTCTGAAAATAAACTTGATCAAACACATAATTTTGGAACATTAGACTTAATTAAGGCACTTGAATGGGTGAATCAAAATATTGAAAATTTTGGAGGAGACAAAAATAACATTACTATTTTTGGTGAGTCCGCTGGCGCTAGAAATGTTATGTCGCTAATGGTAGCACCGCAGAGTGAGAATTTATTTCATAAGGCCATATCACAAAGTGGTTATTTAAATGGCGATACATTAGATCAGGCCATTAATAAACCAAGGGCAGGCTCATTAGAATTTGTAACAAATCAATTAAAAAATAAATATCCAAATCTTTCTAAAGTAGAGTTGAATGAATTTATTAAAGATAACGAAAAACTAGAAGTTTTTTTAAGATCACTTTCAACCGATGAGATTATATCCTTCTATAGAGTGAGCGAGGATGGTAGCGGTTTAATTGATGTACCAAATGTTATTCCTGACGGCATTGTTATTCCTTCTGAGGGACTTTTTAGATCTTTTGAAAATGGTTTAGCCCATGACGTGCCTATTGTTCTTGGAACCAATAGAGATGAACACAAACTATTTATGTTTGATAACTCTGAATTTGTTAAATCAAAAAGCCTATTTTTTTTAGAGAAAATATTTGATGTTTTAGATTTTAGATATGTTCCAAGAGATGAGGTTTATTATCAAGTTTATTCAAAGTATATGTCAATGTCGTGGAAAATCGGTGGTGCAGATGATCCAGCGAATATACTTAAAAATAAAAATACGTCTAAAGTTTATAGCTATAGATTTGATTGGGATGAAGAACCTACTTTTGTATGGATAGATTATGCTAAATATTTAGGTGCAGCCCATGGTCTAGAAATACCATTTATTTTTGACTCTATTAATAGAGAAAATTTATTATCCAACATAATTTATGATGATGCTAATGTTGTATCCGATCAATTACTTGCAAATCAAATGGGCAAATATTGGGTAAACTTTGCTTATAGTGGTAATCCAAATAAAGGTCCTTATAGTGAGTTAGTTGAATGGCGAGACTGGTCAAGAAATACCGAACAATATATTATTTTTGATAGTATTAATGACCAAGGTATATCTATGCGGCTCAACACTGATAGCGGCACCTCATTAATGCAAGGATTGGCAAGTGAGCCAATTACCGTTATTCAAAAATGTTACATAGCGGATAAAATTTTTATTAATACGACTTTACCAATTGAAAAAGTAAAAATATTTTATGATAATTTTCTAAATGGTAAATGTATTAAAAAATAATTTCTTACTGGTATGACTTGTGCACAATAAAATGAAACTGCCTTCAAAAATTTGTATTATTTGTGGGCTTTCATTTAATTGGAGAAAAAAATGGAAAAAGAATTGGAACGAAGTTAAATACTGTTCTGAAAGATGTTCTCGTAATAAAAAGATAATTTGATTTTATAGAAATAAGATACAATAATATTAATTATGGATACCGAAGATCTTGAGCTTGCAATAAAAGATAAGACAACCGATTTTGATACATTAAGTGTATCAGAACTAGAGCTTTATATACTAGAGCTTGAAGCTGAAATTATTAAATGTAAAAATTTTATTAAAAGTAAAGGCAAAGACAAAGAACTTGCTGAAAGTATTTTTAAAAAATAAATGAGTTCTATTTATTGTAGTGTCTATGCAACCTAAACATTTAGCCCTAGTTTTATTAATAATGGTTCTTTATGGTAGCGCATATCCTGTTGGTAAAATAGCCATACTTGATGATGCTCCTCCTTTGTTTCTATCCTCTATGAGAGTTTTATGCGTCTTTCTATTTTTCCTTCCTTTTTTTAGGTTTCGTTTACCACCTAGACAACTTATTTTACCATTAATTGGTTTTGCAGGTTCAATGGGAGTTTGCACATATGCTTTTATGTATTATGCATTAAGTTTTAGTTCTTTAGTTGCACCAATTATTATTGGAGCCCAATTGGCAATTCCATTTGGTTTAATATTAAGTTTAATATTTCTTAAAGAAAAAATTTCACTATTTAAATGGACACTAATTTTCTTCGCATTTGCAGGCGTTGTTGTTATTGCTTATGACCCCAAACTTATAGATGAACGATTAGCGATAATATTTTGTATACTAATGTCATTTTTTTATGCGATGGCAAATATGATGGCTAGATACCTTAAAGAAATTGACACATCAGTATTAAATGGCTGGTATAATTTTATTGCATTTTTCCCACTTATAATCGCTTCGTTCTTTATTGATGGAAATCCAATTAGCATTATTTCTAACTTAGAAAATTCAACTTTTTTAGTTATTCTACACGCTTCTTTAATAGTGTCAGTGGTTGGACATGCAGGAATGTTCTATTTATACAGATTTTATCCTGTAGCTATGGTACTTCCATTTTATTCTATGTTCCCAATCTTTGGAATCATATTAACTTACCTAATGTTCAACGAAGTTTTAACTCCGCAACAGTTTATTGGAGGAATTATGGTTATTGGATCAGTATATTTAATACATCAAGAAAATAAAAAGGAAGCTACTATATAAATGATTTTACTCGATGGCGGCATGGGAAGACACCTCAAAGAAATTGGTGCCCCTTTTAGACAGCCTGAATGGTCAGCATTGGCTTTAATTGAAGATCCATCGTACGTATTGCAGGCACACAATAATTTTATTAATGCTGGATCTGATTTTATTACATCAAATTCTTATGCAATTGTTCCATTTCATTTAGGTGAGGATGTTTTCAAGAAAAAGGCAATAGATCTTTTAAAGCTTTCTGGGGAACTCGCTTTACAAGCTAAAAATAATAGCGAATCTGAAGTGAAGATTGCCTCAAGTATTCCTCCTGTCCTTGGCTCATACAAACCCGAAGCTTTTAATAGAGAAGAAGCAGAGCCTATTTTAAGATTATTTAGAGATACATTAATCCCTTATGGCGATGTTATTCTTGGCGAGACATTAAGCAGTATTGAGGAAGTTGTTTTAGTCCAAGATGTATTTAAGGAATGTAATCAACCACTATGGCTTAGTCTTACTTTAGAGGATGATTTAAACAATCCTTCTGTATCAAACTTAAGATCGAGCGAGTCATTAGAGAGTACACTTAGTGAAATTGATTTTAATTTAGTTGATGCAATATTATTTAATTGCAGTCAACCAGAGGTAATGGAAGCTGCTGTCAGAAAAACAAGTAATTTTTGCAACGAAAGTATTTCAATAGGTGTTTATGCAAATGCTTTTCCAGCTATTAATAGTGAACAAAAAGAAGCAAATAATCAGTTGAGATACTTAAGACCCGACCTAACACCTGCTGGCTACTTAGCTTTCGCACAAAAATGGCAAAAAGCAGGTGCAAATATTATTGGTGGCTGTTGTGGTATAGGGCCAGAGCATATTAAGGAATTAAAAAAATTAAAATAATTGATTGGCTCTAATAGTTACTAAAAAATTAGTCTAGTTTTTCTATTTCAATTACTTTCATTAATGATAATCTCCGCTTTATATGCCTGAAAAATTCGATAAAACACTTTTAAAAAAATCATTTGGTTCATTTGCAACCGGCGTATGTGTTGCAACTTCTCACTCAGGTGGCTTTACTGTCAATTCATTTGCCTCACTTAGTCTTGACCCACCATTAATGATATTTAATATTTATAAAACAGAAACTGATCATGTAAGTTTTTTAAATCTTGGCTATTTTGCTATTAATTTTCTGGCTTCGGATCAAAAAGATATTTCAAATCTCTTTGCCTCAAAAGATGCAGACAAATTATCTAAGGCCGATCATTATAAAACAGATGGTAATATTGCTATTTTAAATAATACACTTGGTCATTTAGAGTTATCTGTCTATCAACAAATTGACATTGCTGATCATGTTTTAGTTATTGGCAAGGTTGAAAACCTATCTATTAATGAAGATAAAGAACCTCTTATTTATTATCGAAGTAACTATAGAGAAGTTAAATAAGAATTAATGAATAGAAATTTATTTATTTTAATATTATTTTTTTTATCACTAGGACATACTTCAAATCAAAATAATCTTTCAAATGAAGTCGAGAGATGCAATTGTCAGGGTCCAAAAGCATTTAAAGCACTAACGAATTAAGTTACTTTCAGAACCATATTTATTTTTTTTATTATCACTTTTCATACACCAAAAAATAATTAGGTTTATGTATCCAAAAAATACAACAACGGAGAATCTTTCATTAAAGAAGCTAATAAAATAAAGTAAAATGAAAGCTAAATACCAAAAACCAGATCGATTTGTGTCGTGTAATCTTCTAACTCTTAATGCTGCAAGTGGAATCAGAGTTAGAAAAAAAGATATTACAAGTAATGGTCCAACATTAAGATCAATTGTCCTATCGTCTATTAATAATTGAAAGGTCCTAACGCTAAAACCAAAGAGATTATCTATAATTACAGCGCTCAATGTCAAAAGTTCGGTAAATAAATAAAAATACCATAACTCTGATCTTGTAGCTCTTGAGTTAAAATCAAAACACCCAGCGAATCCTTTTTTTATTGATTGAATGAACATAGTAATAATACCTTAATGCTATCTAAAGCGTGAATTCAATTCAATTTCAATATAATTTTCAATAACTTTTTTTAATTTTGGTATTTCGTTATCATAAAAATGATTTGCGCCTGATATTTCTTCATACTCAACTGTAATATTTTTTTGAGCTTGTAGTTTTTGAGCTAGTTTTTGTACATCATCAAGAGGGGCTATTTCATCTTTTTTTCCATGAACAATTAATCCTGAGGCTGGACATGGAGCTAGAAAATTAAAATCATATAAATTAGGTTGTGGTGAGACACTAACAAACCTTGTTATCTCGGGCCTTCTCATAAGTAATTGCATACATATAACTGCACCAAATGAAAATCCACTAACCCAGCATTGATTAGTATTAGGGTTTTGTCTTTGTACCCAATCAAGCGCGGCAGCTGCATCTGCAAGCTCACCTAAGCCATTATCAAACTTACCTTCACTTTTGCCGACACCTCTAAAGTTAAATCTAAATGTCGAAAACCCCAAAGCATCAAACATATTATAAAGTTCTGTTACAATTGGATTATTCATTGTACCTCCGTAAAGAGGATGAGGGTGCAATAACAATGCAACGGGAGGATTGAGAGATTGACCTTTTTTGTATTTTCCTACCAAACGGCCATCAGGCCCTGTAAATAGTATCTCTTTGACTTGATTGCTCATTTTAAGTTCCTATATTAATAGTTGACTGTATTACTCAGGTATTATATTCACTATGATTAAGACGGTATACTAAACTTATATATATAAATTCAAGGCTTTTTTTATAAATGCGTGGTCTAATTGCACTTATTGACTCTTATATAGAGCGAGATCCAGCTGCTAAGGGCAGAGTTGAAACTTTATTAACCTCTCCAGGCTTGCACGCCTTAGGGCTATATAGAGCTTCTAGCTTCTTATATTCGTTAAAACTAACCATTCTTGCTCGAATGCTGTCTTATACAGCTAGATTTTTAACTGGGATTGAAATTCATCCCGGTGTTAAAATTGGTAAGCTATTATTTATTGATCATGGCATGGGAGTTGTCATTGGTGAAACTAGTATTATTGGTAACGAGGTAACCATTTATCATGGCGTTACTTTGGGTGGAACTTCCCCAAGCGAAGACAGTAAAAGTCAAAAAAACATCAAACGCCATCCAACAATTAAAGATAATGTTATTATAGGATCGGGGGCACAAGTTTTAGGACCTATTACTATCGG
>ENA-ORXF01000146-ORXF01000146.1-marine-metagenome-genome-assembly--contig:-NODE-146-length-54071-cov-7.828740_pt1 | contig 54071 bp, 51 predicted proteins | sample MGYA00237864_ERZ511476 | MGnify/ENA primary metagenome ERZ511476 (study PRJEB26306, sample SAMN06343908) | marine metagenome | isolation source: coastal waters | place: Atlantic Ocean: West Antarctic...
CCGCAACCAATCCCAGCAACACTTTTTTGATTTAGATAACGTTCAGAAAATAATCTTACCGCACCATTGACGCACTCGGAGTCAAAAATTGACCACAACGATCGCTACTACGACTAGGAGTTCTATCAAGGTAAAGGCTTTTCTATTCATAGGATTACGGGTATTGAGATTTGGGCCACTGATAAACTAAAACTTTACCTCTACATCTCATTCTTAATTTAAAACCAGCGCTCTCTGGATAGTAAGCTATTCCTCCATCCGTTGGAGGATCACCAATGTAACTTAAGATTGGAATATTGTAAGATAAATTCGTCTCGTATGGACTTGATGCATTATTACCAAAGCTTTTTGTAGTTTCTCCAGCAATAGTTCCAAAGTTATAACTACACGATAACATTCTGTCTTTTCCAGGAGTGTTGTTTGAATATTGAGTCTTAATGTTAATACTATCTTGAAACTCACAGAATGTGTAATTTTGCACTATCATCTTTTTTAAAAGTGAAAAATTATTCTTGCAGACAGACTCTTTAGCACTAGCTGTATATCCATTATAAGCAACCACACCTACTGCAGCGAGGATACCGATGATGGCTACAACGACTAAAAGTTCTATTAGTGTAAATCCTTTTTTACTCATAAACGTCTTGACGTAAATATTGAGATTTTATTCTAGCATAATCTCTGCCGTAAGAATACCACACTCCAATAAAGTTTTGAGAATTTTATCTAGCTTATTTAAGGAATGTTGATTGTTTTACACAGAAATTGGGTAGCTCGTCAGGCTCATAACCTGAAGGTCGGCAGTTCAAATCCGTCCCCCGCAACCAAAATTAACTAAATTTTAAACCTAGATTTTTTACTATCAGTCAAAAAAGCTTCAACAGTCTCTCTTGTAAGCTGATCAAATGTCTTTCCAAAATTTTCTATTTTTTCAATAGTCACTGGTGGAATGGTAATAATATGACAACCCAATTGTTTTGCTTGTAAATAATTGTATGGCTCTCTTACACTTGCCCAAAGTATTTCTACATTTTTAAATTTCTTTGCTAAGGTTATACTTTTTTTGAATTCTGGAACTGGATCTTTACCTGTATCACCTGCTCTACCTGCAAATATTGAAATTATAACTTTAGTTTTTTTGTTAATTAGTTTTAGAATTCTTTCTGTTTGTTTGGCACTATATATTGCTGTGATATTAAGCTTAATATCTAAATTATTAAGCTCTTTAATAATTTTACCCATAAAAATACCTTTGGAATTGGCAACTGGCACTTTTACGTAAACATTCTTTCCCCAAGTATTAATCTGAAGAGCTTGTTTTTTCATCTCTTTATACTCGTCAGCAAATACTTCTAGTGAAACAGGTTTTTTGTTGCAAATTTTTAATATCTTTTTTGAATAGGATTTATAATCTTTTGCTCCGGCTTTTCTCATTAAGCTAGGATTGGTTGTAAAACCTTTTACAATTTTTTTCTTATTAAACTTTCTTATTTGACCTAGCTCTGCAATGTCACAGAATATTTTTGTTATCATTAATTTTTAAAGATTTTTGGTTATATCCTCAGTCATTTTTTTAGCATCTGCAAATAACATTAGTGTGTTCTCTTTGTAAAATAAGTCGTTATCAATTCCAGCATAACCAGGAGACAAGCTTCTCTTTACAAATAGTACAGATTTACATTTTTCAACATCTAGTACTGGCATTCCATAGATTGGACTTTGAGGATCTGTCTTTGCAGCAGGATTTGTGACATCATTAGCTCCTATTACAAATGCAACATCTGCGTTAGCAAAATCATTATTAATTTCTTCTAATTCAAAAACCTCATCATAAGGCACATTTGCTTCAGCTAATAATACATTCATGTGACCTGGCATTCTTCCTGCAACTGGATGAATGGCGTAAGAAACTTTAATGTCATTTTTTTTAAGTGTGTCTACCATTTCTCTTAATGCGTGCTGTGCTTGAGCTACTGCCATACCATAACCTGGAACAATTATAACTGATGAAGCATTCTTCATCAAAAATGCTGCATCCTCAGCATTACCGCTTTTAACTGGTTTTTGTTCTTTACTTCCAGTAGATAAGATTTTATCTGTTGCCCCAAATCCTCCTAAAATTACATTAAAGAAAGAACGGTTCATACCTTTGCACATTATATATGATAAAATTGCACCTGAAGAACCAACTAAAGCTCCTGTAATTATCAAAGCAGTATTTTCTAAAGTAAAACCAATTCCAGCCGCTGCCCAGCCAGAGTAAGAATTTAACATTGATATTACAACTGGCATATCTGCACCTCCAATTGGAATTATCAATAAAAAACCAATTAAAAAAGATATAGCTAATAATGTCCAAAAAAGATTTGCAGATTGAGTTGAGCACAAAAGATAAGTTACAACTACTATAGAAATTAATATTAAAGCATTAAGTGTGTGCTGCCCCTTAAAGGTTATTGGAGATCCTGACATTAATCCTTGAAGTTTTAAAAAAGCAATTATTGAACCTGAAAATGTTATTGCACCGACTACTGCACCAATTGACATTTCAATTAAACTTCCAAGCTTAATATCTCCAGGAGATCCAAGGTTAAAAGCTTCAGGATTTAAAAAGGCTGATATTGCAACAAATACTGCTGCTAGTCCTACAAGACTATGGAAACCAGCAACAAGTTCTGGCATAGCAGTCATCGGTATTTTATAAGCTATAAATGCACCAATTAGACCGCCAATTAAAAGAAATATCAAAACATAAACAAAACCACTCGAAAAATTTCCTGTCGACAAGAATGTAACCGTTATGGCAATAACCATTCCTAAAATACCAAAGAAATTACCTTGTCTAGATGTTTCTGGAGAAGATAATCCTCTTAATGCTAAGATAAACAATACACCCGAAATTAAATAAAAAATTGCTGATAAATTTGCTGATATCATTATTTATCTTTCTTCTTTTTTTTATACATCACGAGCATTCTTTGAGTAACTAAAAATCCTCCAAAAATATTTATTGCTGCTAGAGATATGGCTAAAAATCCAAAAATACTTGAGTTATTAAAAATATTATCAGAATTTCCAGCTAATCCAGCTATGATAGCTCCTACAATAATTACTGATGAAATAGCATTTGTTACTGACATTAAAGGGGTGTGCAAAGATGGCGTAACACTCCACACAACATAGTATCCAATAAAAATTGAAAGAATAAAAATACTTAATCTAAATATAAAAGGATCTATTTCCATAATCTTATTTAATTAATGTTTTTTCAATTATCTCATCTTCTAAATTAATATTAATTTTTTTATTTTCTTTATCATATAGATTTATAACAAAGTTAAATAAGTTTTTGGCATATAAAGTTGATGCTGAGACTGGTAATTTATTCAAAATATTTGTTTCACCCATAATTCTCACTCCGTCTTTATTTACTACTTTGTCTACCTCGGAAAAAGCTGTATTCCCTCCCTGAACAGCAGCTAAATCATAAATAACAGATCCTACTTGCATATTGTTAATCATGCTCTCTTTAATTATTACTGGTGCTTTTTTTCCAGGTATTAAAGCTGTGCATATTATAATATCAATTTTTTTTAAAGTTTCGCCCAATAAATCTTCCTGTTTTTTTTTAAAATCTTCAGAAGCTTCTTTTGCATAGCCTCCTTCAGTTTCAAGGTTTTCTCCACCTTCTACTGTTAAAAACTTACCTCCCAAACTTTCAACTTGTTCTTTAGATGCCATTCTAACATCTGTTGCAAAAACAATAGCACCCATTCTTTTTGCTGTTGCAATTGCCTGTAAGCCTGCAACACCCGCACCAACAACTAATACTTTTGCCGCTGGAATAGTTCCTGCTGCAGTCATCATCATTGGTATGGCTTTCTCAAAGTTTGCAAATGATTCTATTACCGCTTTATATCCAGCTAGGTTGGCTTGTGAAGATAATATATCCATAGACTGTGCTCTAGTAATTCTTGGCAATAATTCTAATGAAAAAATATTAATCTTATTTTTTGTCAAAATATCTATTTTTTCTTTATTATTATAAGGATTCAAAATACCGATTAATGTTTGATTTTCTTTTATCAAAGAGGTTATATCGTCTGATGGCAACCCTAACTGAACAATAAGATCAGCACCACTTATAACTTCCTTTGTATCACTAGAAATTTTTACACCTAGATCTTTATATTGATTATCCTTAAACCCTAAATGCTCACCATAATTTTCAGCTATTGAAACTTCAAAACCAAGAGCTATATATTTTTTCGCAATATCAGGAGTAATTGCAATTCTTTTTTCTATTTCGTGATTTTCTAAAAATGAAGCGATTCTCATAGAGCCAACTCTATAACAAGAATATTGACATTAAAACTAAAACACCTATGACAGCGACAGTTCCCCACAATACAAATTTTGTAAAGTTGTTCCAGGTATTCTTATGGTTTTCATTGTCCATAAAAACTACTTCTGTCTTGCTTTAAATTTTGGGTTTGTTTTATTAATTATATAAACTCTACCTCTTCTTCTAACTAATTTAGAATTAAGGTCTCTTTTTTTTAATGATTTTAGTGAACTTTTAATTTTCATAATTTTTTTATAGCCGGCAATGTCCTACTCTTCCGTGTCTTAAGACAAAGTACCATTGGCGCTGAAGGGCTTGACTTCCGAGTTCGGAATGGGATCGGGTATTACCCCTTCGCAATAATCACCGGCGATAGTGTTATACCTAAAATAAAGGTATTGTAAACTAAAGAATTTTACTTTTTTACGAGTTTTGAAGAATATTTAATAAACCTTTCTAGATATGCTTGATAATTTCACAGTCTCCTATGTTAAAAATAAAGCACCATTGTCGCTAAAGGACTTGGCTTCCAAGTTCTGAATAAAATCATGCATTACACTTTTGAGATAATCACCAGTATTTAATCTAAAAAATTTTGATTTAATAATTAAAAGTAAGCTTAATTAGTTTTTTTGTTTCTAGTGGTTTTTTGAAGCTGAAGTTCATTAGAGATATAGACATAAAATAGTCCAATAATTAAACCAATTACCATAGCTGGCACCAACATCTTTTTATCTTTATATTTAAATTTAGTTGTTCCAATTTTTACTGATGCAGCATAAAAATTACTATTAAATATGGGAGATGATGCATAAACTACTTTAGTTCGTTCTATTAATTTATTTTGAGTTATATCTCTCAATTTTTTTTCAGAAATAAACAATCCTTTAATAAAAGGTTTTTTATCAGTACGTAATTCTATTAATTCTATTTCTTTATCAATCGCCTCATAGCCTCTTAAATAAAATGGTGCAGTGTTAGGGTCTGATATATTTAATAAAACTTGATTATCAGTAAATGACTCTACTCGAAGTGTATTTTTTACAATTTTTAATTCTTTAGCTATTGCTGATTGCTCTTTTAAGTATGCCAATCTTTCAATTATAACACGATCATAATCATTTATTAAATTATTAATTTTTAACAATAAATCTTCCACACTTTGGTCTTTCTTTTTTTGTTTTAATATTAATATTGATTCCAAACTATTTAATAGTTTTTGTCTTACTCTTTTATTTACAGATATATCAACATATTGCAAAATAGCTTTCCACTTTTCAGCATCATCATGGTTAAATTTGATGTAATTATAAGTAAGATTTTGTTCTTTTTTTTTTAAAATTTTTATTGATGAGGCAAGATTAGTGATTGCGCTATTATATTCTTCTTCATTACTATATTGACTGATGTCTAATAAACTATATTTATGCATCGCTTCTTCAAACAATTTTTTTTCATTGAGAATTTCTAGATAATTATTCAAAAGACTTTGTTTTGTAAATATATCAAAAGTTTTGTTTTTATGGATTATACCAAGTTGATCATTTAAAAAAAAGTACTCATCTGCATTTGTCACAGGGTAAATTCTAGTTTCAGCAGTAAAATTTTTATAATTGATTGATTGAATGCCAAATGCAAAAGAAGTTAAAACGACTATGATCGCTATTATCTTCCATTTACCCTCCCAAAGTATTGGCATCCACTTAATTAAATTGATTTCATAATCATCTTCTGAAAGTTTTTTTGCCATTAAATTAACTGTTAAAATAATTTTATTTAATACTTTATTTTAAAAGTTACTAATAAAACAAATAAAATAATTAAACAACTATTTAAAATAAATATTACACCCTTTTTTTAGAATAAATAGACTCAAGATAAAAACCTACCGACAAACTGTAAACTATTATTAACCAATTATTAAAAAAACTTCCATTTGGTGAAAAAGGCCAAACTGTTATGAGTATTCCTGCTAATAAGCAAACTTGATAATCTGTTAAATATCTTTTTTGATTAAAGATTATAGATTTAAATTGTTTTAAAGAAGCATATAAAACATAACATAAAGCGCTGAGTAAGAATAAAAACCCTACAATTCCAGTTTCAGCTAACAACTGTACATAAAAATTGTGTGGGTGGGTCATACAAGGAGTAATACCAGTTGCATATTTTTCATCTTTACATACTACTCTAAACATCTTTGGACCATGCCCTAATAAAGGCTGGTCTTTAAACATATTATAAGCAGTGCGAATTAAACTATCATGTTGTGGGGTAAATATGGTTGGCTCTTCCGAGCTCTTAATAATACCCATATTTTTAGCAGGTTCTTTGAACATTCTATTACTAAATTTTGATGAATTTAAACTTAAAACAATAATACAAAAGATTGCTAAGATAAATGTCACCAATCTGAATTTTTGATATTCTTTAATTAAGATAATAATAAATACTGTTGATAAATTTAAATAAAAGAAAGCAGCTCGCTCACCTGACAAAAAAATTAGTACATCAATTAAGATAAATAAAAATCCTACAAAATAAATTTCAAATTTCTGTTTTTTTTTTACTAAAAATAAAGCAAACAATAATGGAAACAACCTTGACAAGTATGATCCCATGATCAATTCATCTCCAAAAAAGGATGAAACACGATTTTCAATTATTTTAACCCCAAATATGTTTGCTCCTGTAAAATATTGAAAATAACTATCAACAACTAAGGCTGAAAAGCATAAAATTAATGCATAATAAAAGTATATTAAAATACTTTTATCTTTGTCAATTAAATACCAAATAAAACAGCTAAACAACCCTATTCTAAAATAAAATAAAGAACTTTTTATACTTAAGGATATATTTTCAGCCTCCAAACTACAAATTGTAGAAATAATACAAAATAATAAGAATACAATGAATGGTATATTGTTAAGATAATAAAAATTATTATTTTTCAACACATAGTATAAAAAAAATAAAGAAGAAAAGCTCACTATTAAATCTGGAAAAAAAGGTCCCCAAATTAAAAACGGGATAATTGAGACAATTAATAAGTTAATTAAAACTGTATTCGAGTATTTAAAATTATTCATAAAAAAATTATAAAAGTTATAATTAAGAGTTTTTAACACTTTCTTCATAATTCGCTAAAGTTTTTTACTATGATCTATAACTCAAATCTAAATCTATATTTCTTTAATTTAATTAGCTCAGATTTAGAGTATTACAAAAAATCTGTATATCATTAAAATTTAAATTAATAATAAAAATATCACCAAATTAGATAAAAATTACAAAGTATCCATGATTAAATTATAAATTTTTGATACATGAATAGATTCTTGTGGAGTCTTAAAATTTAAATTTGGTGAACAAAAAACATATCCTTTTTGATTATGTTTACCATTTTTAATCGCTACAAACGCCACTTCGTTAAAGAAATTTAATTCTAAATTCTGATTGATAATCAAACTATCTTCTATTTTAACTTCAATTGGATATGTTAGTGTAACAAACAAACTTTTGTCTCTTTCGTCAATCTTACTAAATATTCTTATATTATCTTTTTTAGAAATAATAGTTTCTAAAATTTTTTTAGCATTTTTAAGATCTTTATCAGACTCAAAAATAATTTCAAAATCTCTTGTCATTCTAGGCCAAACTTTTAAAAAATTTATTCCAATTTTATTTAGAAAAGATATATGATTTTTTAAACGCCAATAAAATTTAACCTTATGGTATGGAACCTGACTTAAACCAGTTGCAATAATTAGTTGGTTAGAATTTTTTGATAACTTTATATAATCACCAATCATTTTATCATAAACAAGAAGCATATCTTCAATTGGATCAGATGATGATTTTATATACCAATTTGGGTTTTTGGGAAGGTTCTCAATGTGCTTAGTATTATACAAATAATGATGCTGAATATGTGCGCCAGCATTTAAAAATATTGAGGAAAAATTTACAGTCTTGTTTTTTAAAAAATATAAATGAAGACTATGTAATAAATAATCTAGAACAAGTGATTTTTTCCAAGGTTTATTTATTAAAGAAAAAACAAGCCTGATGAAAAAAAGCATTTTTCTATAATTAAAAGTTCTAAAAATGATCTCAAAAATAGTTATTATAGAATTAAAGGATAATTTATTAGAAGAATTTTCATTAACTGATTGTTTTAACATTAATAATATTCTCTTTGAAAATCCAGAGTTATCTGATTTAGTATTTGTCCAGGGATCTGGAATAAAATATGTTGGATTTTTTAATCTGTTTTCTGCATTCATTGGAGAAATTGCACCTACTTTAAAGCCTTTTGCTTCAATCATTTCAAAAATTTGTTTCTGCTCAGGATGCTTTGTAATATCTCCCAATCTAAAAATCTGGTGACTATTATATTCTTTGCCCAAATGAACTGATGCCCATTGAATCCATGGTTCTAGATTTTTATATTCACTCTCAGCAAAAGTAGTAAAATTATTATAAAAATTTTTAATATGATTTAAATTGGGAAATTTATTTTTTCCTGAGCCTGCAATATATTTTTCAACAAGATCAAAATTTATCTCATTAAGTTGAATAAATATTAACTTTTTATTCATAAAACAATTGTGTGACTTTTTTCATTTATGTTTATTTTCTAAAAAATAATTAAATACATGTGATCAATATATTACATATAATTTAAAATATTTTAATTTTTTTAAAAATAATATAGAATATTTTTGTGTTAAATATTATCATATTCTATTTTATCTTAAGTTTTCTAATACTATTTTCACTTTCAATATTTTCATATAAGTTTAATTTAGTAGATATACCAAATAAAAGAAAAATGCATCTTAAGCCTACAGCTTATACTGGAGGATTGGCATTATGTTTAATCTATATTTTTTCTATTTATTTATTTGATTTTACTGATCAGAAATTAAACCTAATTCTTTCAGCGGCTTTTTTAATTGGGGTTGTTGGTTTTATTGATGATAAATGTAACCTAAATGTAGGTGGCAAATTAAGCTTACAAGTTATTCCAATTATTTATTTAATTTTGTTAGAAAATTTTAACTTAAATCAAATTGGTGACTATAATTATTTTAAACTTGAACTAAACAGCTTTTCAGTCCCTTTTACTTTGATAAGTGTAATGTTTTTAATTAATTCTTTTAATTATTTTGATGGTTTAGATGGAACTTTAAGTTTTACAACAATTTCAGTATTAAGTATCTTATTTTTCTTAATATCAAACGAAAAAATTCAGCTATTTTTAGTTATAATTTTGATACCTATATTAATTTTTTTATGTTTTAATTTTTCTATACTCAAACTACCAAAATTATTTTTTGGAGATAGTGGCAGTTTATTACTAGGTTTTATAATCTCATTTACCATAATATATTTAGCAAATCAAAAAATTATACATCCAATTTTGCTTGCATTTTCAATTTCAATTTTTGTTTATGAATTTTTATCAATTAATTTAATTAGAATTATAAATAAAAAAAAAATTTTTTCTGCTGGAAAAGATCATTTACACCATATTTTATTTAAAAAAAATAAATCACTATTTTTAACAAATTTTTTAATTTCAATTATGAATATTATTATTTTTATTTTTGGTTATTTAAGCTTTAAATTTATAAATCCACTAACCTCATTAATCTTATTTTTATTTTTATTTATAATTTTTTTTATATTAAGAAAAAAATTATAAATAAAAATTACTTAGACAGCAAAACATCAGACCACTTACTTAAAACTTTATCTTTAGTAAAATATTTTTCATAAGCTCTTATTGCATTACTATTCATTTTTAATTTCCACGAATCATTTTCTAAAAGTTTAATAAGATATTCTGAAATTTTTTTTGATTCTGATGTGGGAATACAAAAACCAAAATTCTCATGTTCCATTAATTTTGCAATTTCACTTTCTTTTTCTAAAATAGCAATTATTGGCTTACCTTGCTCTAGATAAGTCATTATTTTACCTGGATAACCATATTTATAAACATTAGAATCTAAAGAAACTAATCCAAAATCTGCTTTCTTAATCATATCTTTTACTACTTGAATTGGCTGTCGATCAATTATGCAAACATTTGCGTTAGTTTTTTTAATTTTAAAATCTAAATCTGCTTTAGCGCTTCCATCTCCAACAAGAATTAATTTTATATCTTTTCTGGTCTTTAATAGAGCCATTGCATCAACAACTTTCTCTAAAGCTTGAAAACGTCCTAAATTACCCGCAAATATAATTGTTAATTTATTATTGTTTGATTGAAATTTTTCTTCAGAAATTAATTTCTCAAATCTTTCTGTTGGAATTGAAAAATTATTTATAATTTCTATTTTAAATCTATTATTTCTATTTCTTGAAAGAAGTGAGTTTTTCATATCTAAAGAATGAACAATTACTGGATTTGCTCTACTGCAACTCCAATTATCTATTTTTTTTAATACTGCGTATAAGAAAGGATTAGAAAAGTCTTTAGAAAGTTTTCCAATTTCAGGATGTAAATCCATACAAAAATAAATAAACTTTGCTCTAGCAATATATGCTGCTAGTGCTGCAAAGAAACCTCCAGTTATTGGAGGTATAGAGGTTGAAATAATTACATCATAATTGTTTCGAATGGCTAAATAATTAGTCCAAAATCCTAACTTCAATCCATTTAAAATCTTTTTTAGTGGATTTCTTCCCTCAGTAATTAGTTTAATTCTTCTGATCTTTATATTGTTAATAGTTTCATCTTTTTTTGAATAAATTTTTAAGGAATCTAAATTATAAGAAGGTAAGGATGTTATTACTTCCACTGTGTGCCCTTGAGAACTGAAGTGTTCAGCTACAATCTTTAATATTTGACCACAATTGACTGTGTCAGGCCAAAAGTAACGATGTGTTAATAAAATTTTCATTAATTTTTATAAACTTAAAACTAAATTATGCTAATCAAAATATCGAGTTTTTTTACCTTTTTTATCTTTTTCACCTCTTTTTTTCCAAAGTGCACTATGAGGCCTCTTAATTTTTATTTGATCTAGAGATCTCTCATCTTTTGTATAATAATATAATAGAATACTTTTTCTTGGATTATCATCAGGAAATTTTATTGGATCAGGTAAACCATGCCAGCTAGTATCATGAGTATCAAAAACCACTAATCTATTAAAAATTGGTTCAATTTTTTTTAAACACTTCTCACCTTTGCTGTCATACAATCCGAATTCTCCTCCCCACTTTGGGGCCCAATTTTTATTAAGAAATAATAGAGCATTCAGTCGTCTATTTAAACCAGTAGCATCATGATAATTTCCATCAACGTGAACGTCTAATAATCCCCCTTTTTTTGTTACATTTAACCCTCCACCAGTAAAATAAGGGTCTGGAATAAGCTTTTTAATCTTAAATATTTCTGAAACTGATTTCAAAAAATCTGCTCCATTCATTATCCTTACTGCATCTATTATTCCCTCAGGAATATCAAACTCTGAAGTCCATTTTGATCTATACTTAACTTCTATATCTTTATCATTTGTAAATTCCCAACTTTTATCTAATGTATTTGGAAAATTTTTTAAACATTGATTAATTAACTTTTGATCAAAAAAATTATCAATTACTAGATGTTTATAAGGTTTGGTAAAATAATTAATATTCTTTTTAGAATTTTTAATTTTTTGGTTAACATTGCTAGAGTATATTTTTAGTTTATTTTGAGAAAACATAAATTATTTAATATAATATATAACCTAGTAAAAATCTTACTAATATTTTTTCCATACAATTCTATTTATATAGTCTGTATAACTGTGAATAATACGTAAAATTTTTTCACTAACATTAGTTACGTTATAGTCTTCAGCAATTTTTAATAAACGATCTTTACTATTAATCTGACTTTCTAAAATTTTAAACCCTATTTTAATGTTATCAATATTCAATCCTACCATCATTACTGAAGCCTCCTCCATACCTTCATGACGCTCATGTGTTTCACGAATATTTAAAGCTGGAAAATTAAGTATTGAAGATTCTTCAGTTATGGTTCCACTATCTGACAAAACAGTATGTGCATTAATCTGTAATTTTATATAATCATAAAAACCCAAAGGTTTTATGATTCTCACATTTGAATTAAATGAAATATTACTTGCATCAATTTTTTTTTGTGTGCGTGGATGTGTTGAAACAATAACTGGTAACCCATATTCTTCTCCAAGAGTATTCATAACCGTTACTAGCTTTACAAAATTTTTTTCGTGATTAATATTTTCTTCTCGATGAGCACTAATTAGAAAGTACTCACGTTTTTTTAAACTTAGTCGGTTTAAAACATTAGAGTCCACGATTTTTGGCATATAGAAATTTAATACTTCTAACATTGGGCTTCCAGTTTTTATGATTTGGTCCACTGGCAAGCCCTCTCTCAATAAGCAATCCCTTGCAATTGAACTATAAGTCAAATTTATGTCTGAGATATGATCTATTATACGCCGATTAATCTCCTCTGGAACTCGTTGATCAAATGAGCGATTTCCTGCTTCCATATGAAAAATTGGGATTTTATTTTTTTTAGCTGAAATCGCTGCTAAACAACTATTAGTATCACCTAAAATCAAAACTGCATCAGGTTTATAATTTAAAAAAATCTTGTCTACTTTTGAGATAATCATTCCAATAGTTTCAGCTGGAGTTGCTCCAGCTGCTTCAAGAAATATGTCTGGTTTACGTATTTCTAGCTCTTCAAAAAAAACTTGATTCAATTCATAATCGTAATTTTGTCCAGTGTGCACTAACTTATGTTCACAAAACTTATCAAGTAAAGGAATAATTCTTGAAAGTCTAATAATCTCTGGTCGCGTTCCAACTATAGTCATTATCTTAAGCATCAATTTCATTCCTTATAAAATCAAGACTCATTATCAATTTATTCAATTGCTTAATATTAAGTCGTTCTGTGTTATGTGAGGTGTAATCCTTACTTTTAGAAATCAATTTTTGACCCTCTATAAAATATTTTGCATGGTTTAAATCACGAATATCTGAAGGTATGCAGTAAAAACGACCCATGTCTTTTGCTCTAATCATTTCTTCACGAGAAAGAAGTGATTCAAACAACTTCTCTCCTTGGCGAGTTCCTATAATTTTAACTTTCTCTTTTTTACCAAAAATTTCATTCATTACTTTAGCTATATCAGCAACAGTTGCGGCAGGTGCTTTTTGTACAAAAATTTCACCCTGTTTAGCATGTTTAAAAGCGTATAATACAAGGTTTACTGACTCCTCAAGTGACATCATAAAACGAGTCATTTGTGGATCGGTTACAGTTAAAGGCTTACCTTTTTTAATTAAATTAATAAATAGTGGCATTACCGATCCTCGAGAACCCATCACGTTGCCATAACGTGTTGCACAAAGAATTGTTTTATTATTTCCATACAAGTTTGCTTTAGCTATAATCAATCTTTCCATCATTGCTTTAGAAATTCCCATTGCATTGATGGGATAAACGGCCTTGTCTGTACTTAGTACCACAACTTTTTTAACTTTATTTTCAATAGCAGCATTAAGAACATTCTCTGCACCAAGTATGTTAGTCCGTACCGCCTCCATTGGGAAAAATTCGCATGAGGGAACCTGTTTTAATGCTGCAGCATGAAAAACATAATCAACACCTTTCATGGCTTGATTAATACTTTCAAAAGTACGTACATCTCCAATATAAAATTTTATTTTACTATTGTTGTATAAAAGACGCATGTCCTCTTGCTTCTTTTCATCTCTACTAAAAATACGGATTTCTTTTAAATTACTTTTTAAAAGACCTTTAATAATTGTGCTACCAAATGAGCCTGTTCCACCTGTAACCAACAAGATTTTATTTTTTAAGAATTTCATAATTATTTATACATATAAAATTCAAACATTTCTTGAATAATTTTAGTCCAATTAGGTGGTTTATAACCTGTTTGTTTTTGTAAAAGATTGGAATTCAAGGATCTATTAATTTTTACTTTTTTATCAATATTAATTTTTATATCTTTTTTATAAACACTTTTTATAAGATTTAATAAATCATATTTACTTATTGGGTTTCCAGATAGATGGTACATACCGTTAAGTTTTTTATTTGGTATAATAAATTTGTCTAAAAATTTTGCTATTTCTAGTGCAGTTAATCCTGAAAATATTGCATTTTTATAGCCTTTTACAGATTTCTTTTGGTCCAAAAACCAATTTAGTAGACTATATTTTGTTTGTAATTCGTGGCCAATTATTGAAGTTCTTAAAGTTAAAGTATTTGAATAAGTTAACTCACCAAATAATTTACTTCTTCCATAAATATCTTGCGCACCTGGAAAATCAGTCTCTTTGTATTTTCCTTTTGTTCCTGAAAAAACACAATCAGTGCTAAATTGTATAAACCTAGTTTTATTTTTCATATTAGCTAATTCTGCTAAATAATGAGGTAAAAAACTATTAACTCTTATAATTTCAGAGAGCTGATTTTTATGAGTAAGTTGCTTAACAATACCAATGCAATTAATAATTAAATTAGGTTTTATTTTATTGAAAACTTTTGTGATGCTGTTTTTGTTTTTATAATCTATTTTATATAATTTAATATTTTTAATATTCTTTAATTTATCAATATCAGAATTTTTTCTAATTATACCGTAACACTTAATATTACTTTGTTTCGAAAAATATTTTAATAAAGTGCTACCTAAAAGTCCAGTTGATCCTAATACTATGATTTTAATCATAAAATTTTATATCTTTTAATTTTTCTCTTTCATGTTTATCTAGATAGCTTATCAGCACAGCATCAAATTTGCCCTTAAAAACAAATAAACTTCCAGCAGAACAACCTACAGTGTTTACTTTTGTCATTAAATCCTCAATGTCCTTAAAAGAACTAGCACCACCAAGTAAGGTTAATATTGATTTAGAGATTTTACGAATCTTTGAGATAAGTTCAATATCGTATCCATTCTTAATACCGTCTCTATCTACACAGTTAATAACAACTTCTCCTGCTCCTAAATCTTCTATTTTTTTTATAAACTCAAATAAATCCATATTAAAAAAACGATTTCCATTTAATGTTGTAATTTTAGGTTTAGATAATATGCCTTGGTATTTTATGTCCAAAACCACAACGATACTCTGACTTCCAACTTTTTTGGCTGCTTCATAAATAATTTGTGGATTTTCAATTGCTGCTGATGAAATTGCCACTTTTTCAACCCCTAAACTTACTAATTTTTCGAATTGTTCAACGGTTTTGACTCCACCACCATAACAAAGTGGCATTCTGCATTCTTCAGCTAATTTAGAAATTAATTTTTCATTTGGATTTAAACCCTTGGTAGTTGCGTCAATATCTAAAACCAAAAGCTCGTCAACTTCTAATTCGTTATAAATCTTTACAGCATTCAATGGATCTCCTACATATTTAGGCTCTAAAAATTTTTTAGTTTTTACAAGGCCATTATCTTTAATAAGAAGGCATGGAACTACTCGAGGTCTTAACATTTTATTTTTAAAAAATTTTCTAAAATTTTTATACCATTTTTATGACTTTTCTCAGGATGAAATTGAGTTCCAAAAATATTCTCTTTATAAATTGCAGAAATAAAAAGATTTCCATATTCAGACATAGATAAAATGTGCTTATCATGTTCAGTCTTGTAATAATAAGAATGTAAAAAATAAAATTCAAGATCTGCAATATTGTCAAATAAGCCAGATTTAATTGAAAGTTTGACATTATTCCAGCCCATATGAGGTAATATAATATTTTTATCTAATTTTAAAACTTTACCTTCAATCCAATTTAAACCAGGCAAAATACCCTCCTCACTCTGTGAGGCCATAATCTGCATCCCTACACATACACCTAAAATTGGTATTTTTTTTTCTAATACAAGCCTATCTAGGGTTTCTCTTAAACCAGATTCATTTAGTTTGGATATTGCCCAATCAAAAGCTCCAACTCCTGGTAAAATTAAATGAGTAGCATTAACGAGCTGTTCTTTTTTTGAAGCTATTTCTACATTAACATTTAATTTATCATAAATATTTTTAAAAGCTTTTATATTCCCTATTCCGTAATCTACTATACAAATTTTTAATTTGCTTTTCAAAATGAACCACCCCGTCTAGTTCCAGAAATCAGTTGTAAAATTTTTTCAGAAATTTTATATATGTTATTTAAATTTTTATAGTCCATCCAATATTTTCTGGGCATTTCATGAAATTTTTTTAATTCACTTGAATCAATATTTAGTTTTTTTGCAATGTACTCAAAATCTTGATCAATTAAGTCTGAATTGTATGGAGGTTTTTTTAGTTCCTCTATTGCTTGATCTCTAGTTATTTGACCAGTCAGAATTAAACTAGATAAATCTACTTTTCTCATGTCAAATCCAAATCTGGTTGGCAACCAATAACCTTCAAAAAATCTAGTAAACCTAGATTCAAAATGTTTTTGTGGGTAGGGTTTCCAGTCATATAAATTGGACATCAAATTCATGGCATCTTTTTTTATATAATTAATATAATTGAGTGGTTTAATAACTTTAATATTTTTAAAATATCTTAAATAAAGCTTGTGATAAAAAGCTGAACTAAATGGAAATGTTTCCATCTCATTATTGCTAAATTTTTTTAGTATATCTTTGATATGTCTCATATCTGTTCCCCAATAAATAATATCTAATGGTCTTTGAACACATTCTGTAGAAATATTACCTCCATTTAATATGTATGGTATCTTATATTTTTTAGCGAACTTATATAATACACCAATAAAAGCCATATCTTGAGGAATATCAATATGCGGTACGCCACTTTTAAACATTGCTAATTGAAAGTCTTTCATCTCCTCCCAATTAATGACCTCAGTAAATAAGTCTAGTCCAAGTTTATCAATTAAATTTTTAATATTACTAACTGCAATTTCTGAATTCCACCCTCCATCAACATGAAAAACTAAAGGTTTTAAATTAAATTGCTTAACCATAGCATGAAGCATATAAGAACTATCTGCACCACCACTAAGTCCTAAGATACAATCAAATTCTTTACCTGATCCTTTTTTTTTTATTTCTTCAACTATTTTTTCTAGCTCAAAGGACCCATTTTGACCAACTTTCCATTTATCTTTGATATTATTTTGATAATCCCAATACTGACTTGAGATACCATTTTTATCAAAATTTATACCTGGATATGTTGTGTCTAGAACTAATTTTTCACACATTTGATAGTTGTTATTAATTTCTTTTTTCATTATTTAATTAAAAATTATTTTGATAATCTATTTAATATTTTACAAAATAGTTTTGTATTCTTATCCCAACTAAATTTTAAAGCTATCTTTCTTGCTTGTTTTGATTTGTTTTTTCTGAGTTTTTTGTTTGTAATTAGTAATTCAATTTGATTAGATAATTCTAAATCATTTTTAGGATTGAAATACAATCCACCATCCTGAAGAATCTCTGGTAAACTACTTTTATTAGAACATATTATAGGCATACCTATTGCCATAGCCTCTAAAAGGGAAATACCAAAAGTCTCTGTACTAGATGCAAAAACAAAAATATCAGACTCAGTCAAAATTTTAATTAAAGTTTTTCGGTTTACCTCTCCAGCAAAATGACTTTCATTAATTAATGGATTTGAGGTTATAATTTTATTATATAGTTTTAGATTATGTTTATAATTTCCAATAAATTTAATATCAAGATTATTATATTTTTTTTTAAGACGTGAGTACGCCTTAACTACACTAAGGTGATTTTTGTAAAGAAACAAAGGTGAGACATATATAATCTTTATTTTTTTTTTTAAATTATAATTCCATATAGAGTTATTAAGGTTCTTAATATCTATTACTTTGAAATTTTCTTCAATCCCATGATAAATGACATTGTAATTAATTTTCTTCCTCAGGTTTTTAGCAATAGTTTTTGCTGTATATTTACTCAGAAATATTATTTCTTTTGCATTATTTAAAGAATAAATTTGTAAAAATTTAATTATATAAAGTCTAATTTTTTCTAAACTAAAAGAAATCTGATTTAAGGCCTGTTTATCAAAACTCAAAATATCTTGATTAAAAACAATTGAATTTGAATAATTGCAAAAAGTTGAAGAATCCGTTGAATATAAAATATCAATTTCATTTTTTTTTAAAAAAAATGGTAAATAAATTAATTGCCAAATAATTTGAAAAAAAATATTCATTTCTAATAGTGGATGACTACACTTAATTAAGAAAGATCTATTAGGAATTTGATCTAATATATTTTTATGTGAAAAAATTATAATTTTTTTTATTTTAGTATTTTCTAAATTTAAATGTTTAATAAAATTTTTTAAATAGATAATTGCTCCTCCAGACTTATTTCGAGAAGCATCTATAACAAGTTTTTTATACTTTTTTTTTATCATAAAAATACTTTGTTCCTATTTATAAAAGTTGATTATAATTTAATAAAATTGAATGTTCATTATAAATGAATTAATCAAAAAATAGATAAATACTAGAACTAAAAATATATTGAGGTTTAAAATAATCAATAAAACAACAAAAAACAAGAATCTTAAAACAATTTTCAAATATGAACTTGTCAATAAAAAAGTTAAACTAATTATATGGCTGGTTTTTATTACTATATTGTACAAGAATATATTTACTAATATAAAGTAATAATGTCTAAAAAATATAAAATAATTGTTGCCCATCCAGATGATGAAGTGATATTTTTTAGCTCAATTTTAAAGCAAGCATCTAAAGTAATAATTTGCTTCACTTATACACAAGACATAATTGTGAATATTGGGAGACAGCATCTAAAAAAAAAAATACCTCTAAATAATTATTCATTTTTAGAACTAAAAGAGACAGATGTATTTAACACAGGTGATTGGAACAATCCCATCAGGTTTAATGATAGCTTAAATTTTAAAAGCTACCTAAATCTAAAGATTAAATTATCTAAAGTTATCAAATATGGAGATACCATTTATACCCATAATCCTTGGGGTGAATATGGTCATGAAGGGCATGTCCAAACTTTTAGAGCTATTAAAGATTTGCAAAAAAAATTAAAATTAACAATTTTAGTTAGTGGGTATGTAAGTAATAAAAGTTATGGTTTAATGAAATTGAAACAAAATTTACTATCTGGTGATATCGAATATAAAAAAATAAATAATGAATTCTCTGAAAAACTAAAAAAACTTTATATTTCTAATTTTTGTTGGACATGGAGTGATGAATATTTATGGCCTAAAACCGAAATTTTTTTTAAAATTAGTTCAATTGAGAAAATTAAAGATCTCAAAAAAATAGATACAATATCTCTACCAATAATGTTTTTAGAAGGAAACTATAAAATTAATTTTGTTAGGTCATATTTAACAAAACTTATTAGCTATAAATATAGAAATAAAATTAAAAAATTTTTAATAAAGTATTTAAAGATTACTACTTAGTTAGATAACATCAAAAATCCGATTGAAATTAAGATGAATAAAATAATATGGTAAACTTAAATAGATGAAATTTTCTTATTATTGGACAAGTGAAGTTAATCAAACTCTTGAAAAAAAAATAATGTCTTGTTTTGATATAACGTTTGATAAAAATTCATCAAAGAATTACTTTAAATGGAAATATCGTGATAATCCTTTTGGTGAATCACTGCATATAATTGCTCTAAATAAAAATAATGTTGTTGCTACTAGATCATTTTGGAGATTAGATATTGATAAAACTAAAGCCTATCAAAGTGTTGATACTGCTGTTCTACCCAAGTTTCAGAGAAAAGGTATTTTTAAAAAAACTGCCCTAATGGCAGTTAAGATTCTTAAAAAAAAAATTATTTATAATTCTCCAAATAAAAATTCAGGACCTGCTTATCGTAAATGTGGGTGGAAAAATATTAAAGATTCAAATTTAACTAAAATTAACATTACCTCTCTTATGCTTAACAGTGCTCCAGTTATTAAATGGGATACAGAAACTTTAAGATGGAGATTTAAAAATAATCCAGTACAGAAATATTATAATCTAAAAAAAGAGGGAAATTATTATATATTTAGAAAAATTAGAAAAAGATTTTTTTTGTTAGTTGGTAAAACAAATATCAACTTAGATTTGAATAATATTAGACCTTTTATATGTTTTACATATGATTATAGCTGCAAAGGCTTGCCATTCAGATTGAGACCACCATGGGTACTTAACGGTAAGATTAATTATAAATTTAAATCTTATTTATTTGATCTGACTTAAAAAACTTTTTAGATATTCCTTAATATTAAATAAAATATCTTATATAATATTTTTGTTAATATGAGTTTTTTTTAAAAATTCTATTAATTTTTTTGCTTCAATATTCCAACTTTTTTTTTTGATCCATTTTTTATTTCTTTCTTTAAAATATTTTTTACCTTCTAAATAACTTCTCATTGCTAGCGCAATTGAAACCGGATCATCATTTACTATATCTAATATTTCTCTGTATTTCGGGTCTAATGATTTGGTACAAGTTGATATAATAGGTTTATTCCATGATAAATAATCAAATAATTTTGAAGGAAAACTAATATCATTTGAAACCATATTAACTGGTCTTGGGTTTAAAAAAACATTAGCTTTTTTATAAGCATTTTGAAGTTGGTTAACACTCAATAATCCTAAAAACTTTATTCTATTATCAGTTTTCATGGCTGATTTTATATAGCTATCATCGCCTGAACCAGATATCCAAAGCTCAAAATTATTCTCTTTTAAAAGGTCAACAGCTTCTAAAAGTATTTTTAATCCCGTGTATTCAAAAAAAGACCCAGAATAAAAAAAAATAATTTTATCTTTTTTGATATTTAGTTTTTTAACATTTTGTAATATTTGTGAAGGATATACTGCTCCATCTAAGTGTAGTTTACCAATATTATTATTATATTTTTTGAAACTATTATAAGATAAAAAAATATAGCCGTCAGCCCCTGGTGGCACTTCTTCATCTGCCACAATATATATGCATGAAAACTTTGAGCGAATCTCTGGATCTGAAAAGGTTTTCTTCATCCATGCTGGTCCATTATATGAAACAATAATTAATTGTTGAGAATTATTATCTTTAGTCTTTTTTAATAAATTTTTTTTTAATGATTTTTTTAAGGTAAGGTTTCTTAAACCTATTGTATTTAAATAATGAATTTGATTTTGATCACTTACAATTTTTGATGGAATATTTACTAATGACGGTAAAAGTCTACCTTTTGGCCAATAGGAATCTGGCTTGTAATATAACCACTCTATATCTATACGCTCATCTACTAGCGACTCAAACAAATGTTTTTGCCACTTCATAGCAGCAGGGCTCGCAGCTAACCAATGTTTTAAATAACCTGATGGTATGAAAGGCCCAATCCAAAATACTTTTGAGCTAAAAAGATTTTTTTTTAATTTCATATTTTATTTTTTATACAAACTAAATACTTAAAATCATATAGAATTATTCATGATTTCAATCATTTATTAATTTTTTTATTAGATGATAATAACAAAACAAACAAAGGTATAAGAATTGAGACAAGTAATAAATTATAAAACAAAGAAGCACCAAATGAAATTATTAATAGTGAAAATATTAATAATCTTGATTGGGTTGAAAATTTAAAAACCATTTTATAAAAAATATAAAAAGCAAAAATGCCCGACAAACCTATGGCTCCAATCCAATATCCATATTCGGTATCAAAACCTAAATCAAATGTGCCACCAAATATTATATTATATGCGCTAGCTTGTTCTAAATAATTAATAAGTATTTTATATTTAATATTTGCACTTCCACCTTGTAAAATTCCCTCAATAAATCTTTCAAAAAAAAGAGTCAAAATTCCAACTCCCATAAAAAGGAAAAATATAAATTTTTTTTTAAATCTAAGTCTTAGGAAATTTATCACATCAAAATATTGAAAAATATAATATACCAAAAAAGCTATTAAATATGTTTTTGATTTTGTTTGCATTAGAGAATGCAATACTAATAAAAATATTAACCAATAAAAAAAAGTTTTCCAATTTTTTTTATTTTGATTGGTAATTTGATTTAAGTATTTCCAGGTAATATCAAAAATAAAAAAATATAAAATAACAACTCCTGCTAATAAGTTTGGATTAGAATAAAGCCCTCCCCCACGCACTGTCCCATATTTAAAATTTAAAGCATTTTTAATTAAATTAGTAGATTTAGATTCTGTAGTTCCATAATTTTGGTGTGCACCAAGGATATCATATTCATAATTTAACTCTCTAAAATCTAAGATTGTTTCGTTTCCTTGCATCAATAATATTTGGGTAATAAATAGATAAAAAAGGGATAGACTTAATAAAACTATAATAGAAGAATTCATAATTTTAAAACTTGAAAAAGGAAAACCTAAAGCTAATATTAAAATTCCTGAAAATCTGATTGTATGTTCTGGTGCCAAAAAAATTGACCCTAAAATACCTGGTGTTAATAATAAAAAAATAATAATTTTTTGTTTAACATAAAGCAAAATATCTTTGCTGAGTATAATTCTCAGCACTAAAAAAGCTAGGGACAATGATATTAGTTGTTTTGCTATTGCTGTTGGGAAAATTGCCCCAATCATCAACAGCATAATCAAAAAGACATCAATTGAATTTTTTTTAATTTTCATAATTTCTTAAAATATAACTTGCAATTATTTAAGTTCAAAAATTTGATGTTTTACAATAAATTTTAAAAAGTATTCTTTTGTCCGTTCCTCCAACTAGATGAATATATTTCTCCCAACCTATTTATTGAGGTATTTTCTTTATTTTTAACATCAAATAATGGACTATGCTTAATTGTCTCTGATCTTTTAATTCCCCCTAATAGTAATAATTTTCCAGTATGATCTCTAGCTTCCCTAAAAATTGATGGATAGCCTGATTTAGAATCTATTAGTGATGTTATTTGTGGAGCAAGATCATCTCGAATAAAGAAGGCATTGGCACCAATTGTATTGGTTCCAACAAACGTATAACCCTTCTCTTTTCCAAGTAATATTAGTGCTGGCAAAGATGCGCCAAAATAAAGAGTAGAGGAGTGAGCTTTTGTGCGAGAAAAATCTGACCTATAAGGAACGGTTACTGAATGGAGATCTCCAAAAACAGCATTGTATTCAATTACAACAATAGCTGGATTTATAATATCTATAGATTGCCATACATGATAATCATTTCCGTCAATATCAATACTGAGCAAACCTATATCACCAGTCATTCCATTTTTCTCAAGTAATGAGTTGATATTTTCTTTAGTAATATATTCACATATTGCATCCACATGATAACGCCACGATATATCTTGTGCTTTTATGTCTTGAATATAATCATTAGAGCCATCCATGATTAAACCTTGCCAATTACGTAATTGTAGAAGTAATCTAGTATTAGATTCGTAATAATCTTCAACTCCAAATTCTACAAATTTACTTGGTATCATTGGAAGTTTGGATACCAACCAATCAATAATGCCATCCTCACCATATTGAGAAAAACAAGAGAATTCAACATCATCGAAGTCATATATTGATTTTAATGATCGCTTATTAATTGCCACATTCTGTGCTAAAAGAACTTTGTTTTTTTCAGGTTCTTTGGGCAAGATATTCTGAATTATAGAATGCTTTATTTTTTTTAGTACTTTAGTAATTGTAATCATTATTTAATAAATTTTTTATAGTTATTTTGTAAAAGGATCTCATAGCTTGAACATTCACTTTTAAAAGTTTAACAAAAACATATGGCCATTCGTTATATTTTAAATATTTCATCAAACTCAAAGCATACTTTGAGAACTCATATAATGGAATAAAAAATTCAATTGATTTATTTCTAAAGTCTTTCCAAGGATTTTTGCTCATACTAAGTCCGAATCTTCCAAAAACTATCAAACCCTCTTTAGTTCTATTAATTTCACCTTTGCTACATAAATAAAAATTACAAGACCAATCGCTGCCAGCATATGATAATTTTAAATATTTATATTTTTGTATAACTTCAGTTCTCATTAATGAATAAAAGATACCATGAGAGTACCATGCATTTTGCAAAAATTTAGCAAAACGTTCTTTAGAGGATCCTTCCAAACTAAAATCAATGTATTTATTATAATTTTTTTCATCGCCTTCATGACAGTTTGGAGATGTCGATGCTACATACTTAGAATTTGACTCGAGAGCAGCTACGTTTAACTCTAAAAAATTTGGAGAACGCCAATCATCAGCTGCTGCCAACATAAAATATTTTTTTTTTGCTTGGCTCATTACATAATTAAAATTTCCATAAATACCTACATTCATTTTTTGACGTACATAACGAATACGTCTATCTAGATTGGCAAATCTTTTACAGATATTTTCAGTTTCATCATCAGATGCATTATCAGAAATCAGCAATTCAAAGTCTTCAAAAGTTTGGGCCAAAATAGAATTAATAGCTTTTTCAATTGTTTTTGCTCCATTAAATACTGGCATTCCAATACTAACATTTGGTTTTATTGCTTCATCTTTCATATTATTATAATTCTCATTTTTTATTTTTTATTTTTCTTCGATTCTATATTGGGTACACCCAAAATGTAAGGTGGATCAGTTAAATTTTCTTTTCGTACTCCAAATCTAAGTAAATCACGACTATTATATAAATCGGCAACCTTTTCAGCTAACTGTCTAATTGTTACAGGGTTGCCTGAGCAAATATTTATAGGACCTAACTGATTTCCAAAAGCAACTTCTGAAATCATTCGTCCTGCGTCAGAAACATCTAAAAAATCACGTGTTTGTTCACCACTTGTTAATTCGGCTTCCTGTCTTTTAGAAAGTTGTTTATGTAAATAAGGTACAAACCTTTTTTCATTCTCACCTTCACCATAAAGATAAAAAAGCCTACACCAAGAAAATTTTATTGATTGTTCAGGTAACCATTTAGAAAGAAACATAAATAAAGCAGCTTTGGCACTTGCATAAGATGATGTTGGTTTTAAAGGGGTATCAATAGATAGCTTACCTTTAGACAAATCATATTCAAAACAAGTGCCTATTCCAATAAAATGCTTAACACCTGCATTCATCGCACCTTTTGCAAGATTTAACGACCCTATCAAACAATCAATATTCTTCGAGGATTGTAAATATTTTCTAGGTTCTGTATACCAAGCAATATGAATAATTGTATCAATATCCTTACATTGCTCTGTCCACCAGTCGGCATTCTCTTTAAATAGATCATTAGTTGATATTACTTCAATCTTTAAGTTTATATCTTTAAAAAAATTTTCTTTTCCCTTTCTTACAATTGCTCTCACTTCTATTTTTTTATCAAGCAAGTTTAATAGAATCTGGTGACCAACAAAACCTGTGGCACCAGTCAATAAAAATTTTTTGCTCATTAATTTTTCAATGTAATCGGTATAATTTTATCTAATGTATCACCTTTTGCGTCTTTATCTGATATTACTTGAGGTGTAGTTGGCCAACAAATTCCTACTTTTAGATCATTCCAAATCAAAGTACCCTCTGTATCTGGCGCATAAAAATCTGATACCAAATATAAAATTTCTGTATCTGATTCAAGTGAAACATAACCATGTGCAAATCCTTTGGGGACATACATCATTGTACGATTTTCATCAGAAAGTTTTGTTCCAAACCATTTTCCAAATGTTTCAGAATTATCTCTTAGGTCTACAACAACATCCCAAATAGCGCCTTTTAAACATCGAACTAACTTAATCTCTGCGTTTGGTTCTCGTTGATAATGCAAACCTCTAAGTGTACCTGCTCTTTTGCTTGCTGAGTTATTAATTTGCACCCAACGTGTGTTTAATCCTTGCTGTGAAAACTTTGTTTCGCAGAAATAACGAGCAAAAAAGCCTCTTTCATCTTCTATTAAATCTAGGTCAATTAAAAAATTATCTTTAAGATTAGTTTTTTTAAATTTCATAAAAAATTTAATAAGTTTATTTATACTTTTCTACCAATAGAAAGATAACATGAAGCATTAAGATTTGAAGGTTCAAAGCTACCTCTTGTATCAAATATGATTTTGTCTCTAATATCAATATTAATTAATTTTAAATATTCATCCCATGGGCTAACGATGATAACAATTTCTACTGAATCTAAAGTATTAACCCAATTTTCTACAAATTTTATTTGATCAGACTTATCTTTTAGGGCTTTCTTAAAATTTTTTATTGCAACAGGGTCATGTGCGTAGAGTAATGCTTCACTATTAATAACATCCATAGCTATTTTTAAAGCAGGTGATTCTCTTACATCATCAGTTCCCGGTTTGAATGCTAAACCAAGCAATAAAATATGTTTACCTTTTAAGGTCCCAATTTCATTCTTTAGAATATTTATAACCTGGTGTGGTTGAGCATCATTTGTTTCAAGAATTGCATTGATCATTCTCATATCTAAATCTAATTCATCACCCTGAGATCTTAAAGCTTTCAAATCTTTAGAAAAACAAGAGCCACCAAACCCACATCCGGGGACTAAATATTTTATAATATCTGGATTAACTCTTTTTTCATTTAAAATAGGATTCCATCTTTTATCCAACTGAACTCCATTGATAACATCTTTAATATTAATGCCACCTAATTTTGAAGAAATATTTGCAAGTTCATTAACAGTAGATATTTGAGTAGCAAGCAGTATGTTGTTAGCATATTTGATTAATTCAGCTGTACGAGTATTAGTAAATATTTTATCTACATTCCATGGCTCATATAACTCTTCTAAATGTTTCTTAGTTTCTAAGTTTTCAAATCCAAGTACAATCCGATCTGGATATAAAAAGTCATTTAAAGCTTCTCCTTCACGTAAAAATTCTGGGTTCATTCCTAAACCAAATTTACCAAGCTTTTTACCTGAACTTTTTTCTAATTTATTACGAATAAAAGTATCTGTCGTTCCTGGTAAAACGGTGCTCTTAATTATAATTGAAATATATTGATTATTATTTTTAATAAATTCACTTATTTGGGATAAAGCATTTTCGATATAACTTAGATCAATAGGCCCATTATTTGACGGAGTGCCTACAGCGATAATAACAATTGACACATTTTTTAAAGCAGCATTCAAATCAGTAGTTGCTTTAAAATTTCCAGAACTAATAACTTTTGCCAAAAGTTCGGGCAGGTTCTTTTCATAAATTGGAGACTTTTTAGAATTAATTTTTTCTACAATAAGTGGTTCTTTATCAACACATATAACTTCATGACCTTTTGATGCTAAACAAACTCCAGATACCAACCCAACATAACCTGTGCCAACTATACAAAGTTTCATTTTTTATTTTCTTCTTTCAGAAATTTCAGATAACGCTCAACTCCTTCTTCCACATTAACTTTTGGAATATAGTTTAGTTTTTTTCTTGCTTTTGAAATATCAGGGCATCGACGATTAGGATTATCTGTCATATAATCTATATCATCACTTTTTTTATGGAAAATTGAACCTTGATAACCAAAAACTTTATGGCCATTACTTTTAAATATTTTCGCAAATTCACTTACTGATATTTCTGGAATATCATTACCTATATTGAAATAATCATACTGACCATACGTTAAACATAGCAAATAACCTGTTATAGCATCTGATATATAACAAAATGTTCTTGTAGGAGAGCCGTCAGAAAAAATAATTAAATCTCTTCCCTCAATAATATTATTTGCAAAATCTGCTGGCAATCTTTTATCTGTTAAAGACATTCCTGGTCCATAGTTGTTAAATGGTCGAGCAATTGTAATAGGCATCCCATATTCTTTGGCATATACCCAGCATAGCGTTTCACCAAACCGTTTAGATTCATCGTAACAAGCACGTGGCCCATGACATGATACATTACCCTTGTATTCTTCGTTTGTAGGTATTGATGATGAATTAGGATCACCATAAATTTCACTTGAAGAAAAAAATAACATTCCCTTTAATTCCTTTTTTTGTTGGTAAAAGTTCAGAATTCTTCTTAAGCCCCAAATATTAGCATCAATTGTTTCGATTGGATATTTTCTATAAAAAGAAGGTGACGCAATAGAAGCAGCATGAATTAAATATTTTACTTCACTGGCACCTTTTACTTCATTAATGTCATTTTTTGAAATATCAAAATTATATAAATCAATTAAATCAGGAAAATCTTTTTTTAATAACTCTAACCACAAGGGCTTACCAAGTATAAAATTATCTAGCCCAATAATTTTTCTTAATTTTAATTTTGAACTGTATCGTGCAAAATATTGCATAAAGTAAAACCCAAGGAAACCAGCACAACCTGTAATTAAAATAGTTGCATTACACCAATCTCCCTTTGATGATATGATGCCGTTAATATCATGTAAATCTTTCTGAAGAATAATATTGGTCATTTTTTATTTTATAAAAGATGATTTCATTAGAAATGTAAATTTTTATTACTATTATTCTGTTATTCTCTTTAGATACCCATCTTGTGAAGCGGTAATCAGTAATTTGTTGTTAATTTCTTTGTCTATCTGAAATTCGTTATGAGTTTTAAGGTATTCCATTACTGCTGTTTTGGGGTTATTTCCTGGCCCCCAAGGACGATCCTCAAACTTTTCTTTTGGTAAATCCTCGATAATTGTGTCGAATACCACGCAATAACTACCAATACTTGTCAAAGGTGCATAAGCTTGTAGTTCAGATAAAACATGTTCATGCGTATGATTTGAGTCTAAACAAACAAGTATTCGGTGGTAGTTTTTTGCAATTTTTTTAACCTGCTCTAAAGTTTCGGTTGCAGTACTTGCACCTTCAATCATTTGAATACGTGAAGCCATTGGGTGTTTCTCAATTTCTATTCTGTTATGTTGACGAATATCAATATCTACACCTAATACTTTACGCTTTGATTCTTTAGGGTTTATAGTGCTTTCAGATTTTATTGCGTCACAAATATCTAATAAAGCTAAAGAAGATGCGCTCATAACAAGAGAGCCACCATGCGCGATACCCGTTTCTATTATTAAGTCTGGTTTAACTTCCCATATAAGTTCCTGTATGGCAACCATATCTTGAGGGTGTTGAATTATAGGACGGCCTAAGTGCTCAAAGTTATATGAATATTTTAAATCATAAACTGAGCTCAACCATTGATTGGTAACTTTAGCTATATCTTTATTATTTCCAAGTAATGATACTCTCTCTATACATTCTTGTTTAAATTTTTTATAAGGACTCATATTATGAATTCTTTTTACAGCATAAGTTAAACTAAGTAAAATAGTTTAGGTTACCAAACCTTCCAGGGAGCTTTCCCTGTAGCGTATAGATCGTCAAGTTTGATCTTTTCTCTTAAAGTATCCATTGGTTGCCAAAAACCTTTGTGTTTAAATGCATAAAGTTGATTATTTTTAGCAAGATTCATTAGAGGCTCAGCTTCCCAAACAGTTTGATCATCTTTAATTAAGTCAATTACATTAGGACTTAAAACAAAAAAACCACCATTGATCCAACTACCGTCACCCTCAGGTTTTTCTTGAAAACTTTCAACGGTATCTTTTAGTCCAAATTTCAAAGCTCCATATCTTCCAGGTGGAAGAGTTGCTGTTAAAGTAGCTTGTTTACCATGCCTATAGTGAAAATCGATTAAAGCAGAAATATTTATATCTCCTAAACCATCACCATAAGTGAAACAAAAAGCTTCCTCATCTTTAATATATTCTTTAACTTTTTTTAATCGACCCCCAGTCATTGTATTTTCTCCAGTATCAACTAAAGTAACTTTCCATGGTTCTGCAAGATTTTGATGAATCTTCATACTATTATCTTGCATGTTAAACGTAACATCTGATTGATGGAGAAAATAATTATTAAAAAACTCTTTAATTACATAGCCTTTGTAACCACAACAAATTATAAAATTATTTATTCCATGTGCAGAATAAATCTTCATGATATGCCATAAAATAGGTTTACCCCCTATTTCAATCATCGGCTTTGGTTTTAGATTAGTCTCCTCAGACAATCGCGTACCAAGACCACCAGCAAGAATAACAGCTTTCATAGTTATATATTTAATTCATGTTAATAGAATAATCTAGTTCTAGTTAGATTTAATTTTATACTCACCTGATAATACAAATTTCTTCATATTTAGTTCAAATTTACTCTGTATCTCTGGGGTATAGTAATTGATCCAATGGTCATAAAATTCAGATGAAAATTGAGAATAATACCCACCCATCTGTTTAATTTTAGAAAAATAATTAGAGCTAAAAAAAACGTTTCCATCATGAAGATACTTCATATAATAACATTTATATATATCGTCTGAATATAGGTTGTTATTTACATAACTATTAAGATTAAATATTATATTTTTTAATTCTTCTTTGGATTTAGGATGAATGTTAAAATCATAAGAGATATGAGGATTATTCAAACTTGCGTTAATAACAGTAATGTTTTTTGCCGCATATTCAATCGCAATCGAACCATGAACAGTTAAAACAATATTTATTCCTTCTTCAATTAACTGGTTGTGAGAAGTCATATCAGGAATTAAAATTATTTTTTTATAACGTGAAACAAAATCATTAATAGTTTTTTTATCCATAATGTCTATTCCTGGATGTGTTTTAATATACCATTCATAATCTGTTTTATTGCTTAATTCACCAATAAATTTCAACCATTCATAAAAATCAGGAAATAAAGCTTTTCCAAGTCCATGAGGAGAATCATAAAAAGAATGTGATGCAATTAAAATTTTAATAGGACTTTTATTACCAAGAAATCTTTTAGAGGTTTTTTTTTGATTATAAGCTGAGTTTTTAATATATAATTGATCAATATTCGTGTTACCTTCAAATATTAATTTTAATCTTTCACGTGATTCTTTAATCCCATTATCTTTTGTTTCAATATCCAATTTCTCAAAATCATTTTTATAAGAATGAAATTCGCTGGATGGATGCATGTTATTTTTAGATAAAAAATATATATTTTGCAAGTTAGTTTGGTAGACTGGCACATTAAAGTCAATTGCAATTCTACCAGATAAACCCATAAAATAACAGGCATGGCTGATCACTAAAGCATTGATATTTTTTTTAGAGAAAAGATCTTTCCAATAATAATATAAAATACAAAACTCATATAATATTTTTCTTAATTTGTTTGATTTAAGATTTACAGTAGGCTTTTTATATTCCACAAGGTATTGATCATAAATTAAATCACCAACCCATATATCATCCACAATTAAATTATCCAAGTCTGATTTTGAGTTAATTTCAGACATCAATTTGTTTGTTAGATGATTAGCTAAAGTTTTATAATTATTTATATTATAATTTAAAAATCTATTAACACCGAAAGAGTTGAATATTTTCTTAGGTTTATAGCTCAGAATATAAGATTTGAATTTATTATAAAAACCAAAATAAATTCGTGGTTTATAGCCAACAAGTTGAGCACCATGAATTTCAGACAAAACTTTTGAAAAATGACTAACTGCTATGTGATTAGGTTGTGTATTATTTAACTCAATTAAAATGAGATTGTCTTTATCTTGAGAGCTATTAAATAAAATTTTATTATGCTTTATAAATTTTACTTCAGCATAATCAATAATGATTAATTTTATTTTTGATAATATAAATTTATAAATTTTGCTAATCATAATGAATATTAATTTAAATAAATGCTCTTTTATAACAACTTTTATCGTTTGCCTATCTTAAAAATTATTTATCACAATTAAGAAATTAAAAAGCTAACATCACAATAAATCAATTACTAAGAACTTAATCTTCGGTCTGTCAGTGATAACTATAGATTTTATATATAAGGTTTAATTTAGCCATGAAAGTAAGTCATAGAACTATATACATCTCGTTCAAAAATATTGGGTTTTCTAAAAAACTTTAGATGGGAGCCTATTTCAGCATTATTCCAGTGAGCAAATCTTGGTCCCATAAGTAATCTTTTTAAAAGTCTAATATCAGTTTCATATCGAACATAATTTTTTGATTTAAGGTCAATTTCATCTGATTTAACTACTGATAAATTTTTATCTTTATCTAACATTAAACTTTTTCCATTTACTTTAACAAAAATATCTGTCTTTAAATTTACATTATTGATTAACATTTTATCTAAATACTTTTGATATGCTTTTTTGGACAACTCATAAATTTCCTCAAATGTTGGAATTTGATCACTTTCATATGAGAATGATTTCTTACTTAAATGTAAATCAATGTATGATTGATATTCATCATAATTAATTTTTTGATAATTTTTATCATATTCCTTGATACTTAAATCAAATGTAGCACCAGTATTTAATTTTAATGGTCTGATACTATTTGATAAGTTTTTTAATGAATAGTAATTTTCCAAAAAACTATAAGCATTATCAATACTGGATACACCTCTCAAATTTTGTAGATTGGATAGCTTTCCAGTTAATGTATATGTGCCTGCAAACGGTAAATAATAATCTGGTTTAATTTCATCAATATATTTTATTGCTTTATTAAGAAACTGTTTTTCTTTTGATTGTGCAGCAATAATTTTTTCATCAACATTTAAATTTTCAAAACATTGTGGATAAGGACCTGCCCCTCCATAACCAGTAAGTAAAACATTTATTTTTTCATACTGTTTTTTAATATCTTTGAATGTTGATTGTGCTAGTTCGAAGGGGCAATCATTTGTATTCATTAATACATTTTTTCCATCATCAATTATGGAGAGGGAATCTATTTGTTGAGAATGATCTCCTTTAGCAGTAAAATCAGCACAACCACTAAACTTAAAGCAAAGTTCTGGGTTACAATTATCAGCTGCAAGAATATTTATATAAGCATTTTTACCTACTTTTGTTCTTTTATTATTTTCAATTTCAATTACTTTAAATCCAAATCTTTCTAGTTTTAATTTTAAAAATTTTGCATGATATGAGTGAATATAAATTGGAATTTCTTTACTTATTTTTTTTAAAGTATCATCCGAGCAATGGTCTGGATGAATATGACTTATATAAATAGAATTATAAGAATTTATTTCATTGAGGTTTTTATCTAAATCAAAATATGGATAATGAGACCAAGAACCATAATATTCTCCATCAGTTAACCAAGGATCCATTAGAATTTTATGACCTCCTAAATCTATACCTATGGTAGATGATCTGTATAATTTTATTTTCATTTAATCTAAATGTCTCCAAAATTTATAAAATTTATCAAATATTTTTTGTAAATCAGATATTTTATAATTATAATTACATAACCCAATACTCAAGTATTCATTATTGTTTAAATCCTCATTATTTTTGAAATTTATTGGATTATTTTTTTTGATATAATCATCCATATTTTTTTTTGTTTTAAAAATTCTTGAAAGAAACCTTCTATTTCTCAATACATTTGTCTTGTAAAGAGATTCATATCTTGTGCCTATTGGTAGGTTGTTTGACTTTATTAAATTATTTATTTTTTTCTTACTAGTTTTTATCTTATCTCTGTCGATTCGCATGGCATACACATAATAAGAATGAGTATAATTTTTTATAGTCATCGGAGTGATGATACCCTTAAATTTCTTTAAATAATTATTTAAATAATTTGCTAGGGCTTGTTTTTCTCTAACAATTTTTTTTAACTTTTTAAGTTGTGCTATACCAATTGCTGCTTCTAATTCACCCAATCTAAAATTAAATCCTAAAATATGATGATTATGTTTTTCTTTTTCCCCAACAACTATTTCTCCATGGTTTCTATTTAGTTGTAACTTTCTAGCTATTTTTTTATCAGATGTAACTATAACTCCACCCTCACCTGTTGAAATATGCTTGTGATAATTAAAACTGTATCCCGCTATATCTGCATACTCACTAGAAAATTTACCTTTATATTTTGAGTAAGGAGACTGTGCACAATCTAAAATAAACTTTAAATTATATTTTTTACAAATTTTTCTTATTTCTAGTACATTTACTGGATGACCAAATATATCTACTGCTAAAATAGCTTTTGTTTTTTTTGTAATCTTTTTTTCTATTTCATTTGGATCAATATTGAACGTATTTTTTTCAATATCACAAAATACAGGTACCAGATCCCAGTTAAGTATTGAGGCCATACAGGCAGTCATTGTCCAAGGGGGTAAAATTACTTCATCACCTTTTTCTAAATCTAAAGATCCAAATATTGCAACAAGGCCAGAGGTCCATGAGTTTACCGTAATTGCATATTTTGAGTTATAAAATTTAGATAAATTTTTTTCAAATTTTTTTACATATCTTCCACCATAAAAATCTGGATGATTTTTACCTAAAAAATTAGAGAGTATGCCTGATTTAAGAACTTTGTTGGCTAATTTAATTTCTTCCTGACCAACTTTATTAGTGGAAAATTTTTTCATTTAAATTTTTTGTTCCTAATATTAATTATTTTTCTTTAAAAGTAGTCTTTTTTGTATTTTGAAAATTAATTGATTTAAACTATCCTGTTCTTTTTTTAATTCTGTATATAAAGCATCATTCTTTATTAATTTTATCATATATTCAAAAAGATTGTAACCCCATTGATTCAATGTTTTTTTTAGAATTTTTTTTTTAGAGTATGTTCTTTTATTTTTAATTTTTTCATTATCTTTAATATAATTTATATAAATATTTTTCTGGTGATTTATAATTTCTATTTTTAATTTATCTGTATAAATAATTAAATCAAATACTGCTAATTGATTATTTATAATATTTGATATAATCCCACTAGATCTTTTTGTTTTAACTAAAAACTTCCCAAAAATATCATTCTTATTAATCTTTTTATTAATATGTTTAATACTTTGAATATTACCTAATAATCTATTGATTAAATCTATCATATGAGAACCATTATGAATTAAACCCTTTGAAAAAGTTCCATAAAAATGATGAATTATTTTTTCATTTTTTATCAATTTAGTTAAAGTAATCATACTTGGGTCAAATCTTCGAGTAAAATGTGTAATCATTTTTACCCTTGTTTTTTTTGACAGTGCGTTCAGCTTCTTAAATTCTAATAAATTTGATACAATAGGTTTTTCTACTATTATCAAAGTGGGATTATATAGAGTTAATAATTCTTTTATAGTTTTTAGATGTGAATTAGTAGGCGTGCTGACTATAATAATATCACTTTTATATTTTTTGACACAATCTTTTAAATTAGAAAAAACTTTAAATGAATTTCCCCATTTTTTTATTATATATTCGCGTCTATTTTTTTTTAATTCAACAATAGCATTAAGTTGTATTTTGGGATGAAGTAATGCTCCATGAATATGAGTAATTATATCCTTGTCCTTTGGGGAGTCATATCCGCAAGCCACGGCACCACCACCTATAATTGTTAATGAATACATTTCATTTTTTGTTCTATAAATGATTTAAAGCTTAATGAATTTCTATTTAACATAAAATTCCTATCATCATCAAAATTTACTTTATCAATGTTGTCTAAATTACGTAATACATATTTATTTGGAATATGAATAGCTTTTTTTTTTTGTAGATTTGGTATGCAAGATATCGTTTGAATTCCAAAAACATATGAAATGTATAATGCATAACTATTTATGCCTATTGTAAGTCTGCTCTTACTTAAAGTAAGACTCAAGCTTTCTTCATATGGATCAATTTTTACTATATTTTTTCCTTTATGGTTAGAAATTAGCTGATCATATTTATCTTTTTTTTCTGAAGGATGTAATCTGATTATAACCTCATTAAATTTTTGCAATATATTGTCAACTAATTGATACTCATATGATGAAGGGCTAGCACTTTTTTTTTTTAATGGTTCGGATATGAAAGTAACATACTTCTTATCAAAATATTTTTGATTAATAAATTCTTGATGTAAGTTTTCAAGGTAATAATTTTTGATTTGAAAAATATTTGATTTATTAAGTAATTTTTTAGCTAACTGATGGGCATTATAATCAAATGTTAATATCGCATCAGGAAAAGTATTTTTTGGAAATCGTTCCTTATAGTTACTCCAGTGGTCTATCACGGCAATGCTTTGAATATTGTATTTACTTGCATTCTCCTTAATAATCTCACTGAAACTTATTTGTTCACTACCTGTTCCATAAAGTATAAAGTCTGGAATTTCTTTTTTGATAATTCCTTTAATATCATTCAGTAAAAAAAAATTCGTGTGTGAAATTTTATTTTTTTTTAAAAGTTTTGATGCAGGAGAGCCTTTAACAGCATACACGCTCCAACTAAAAAAATTATGTTCTTTTAAGATTATTGAACAAATATGTGCACAGTCTCCAGCATCATTCGTAAAAACTAAAAATTTTTTATATCTAGAGTCTTTTTTCATTTATGTTAAACTTTTGTGTCCAGTATACTTATTTATATTTGCAATATCTGAGTTTTTTACACCAATCAATAATAATATCTTCCTTAAAATTATTCATTATAAAAATAATAATCTCATTTATTAGCCTTGTCTTATTCACACTATCTAGCATAATTTCTAATACTAGATTGACATTTATGCACTTCATTTTTTTCCAGGTAATCTTGTTTAGATAATCCTAACTTAAGTTGATATATTGATTATTTCTAATAATTTATTTTAAAATATTTTTTTTATTTCTTAAAAAAATTTTTTTTGACTGGGTCTCCATATTTGGCTCGTTTTAATAATTTTTTTCCAATGATTTTTTTATAAAACTTAGTTTCCAAACCTAGGGCTGGTCTGAAGGAGCCAATATCATTTTTACTAATTATTTCTCCTTTTGAGACATCTTTTTTGAAAAATAAACTTCGTCTTTTTTTAATCGACTTTTTTTCTTCAGTAGTTGGGCCATATTTAATTACTCCCATTGCTTGCTTTGCTTCCCCACACAACGTTACTAATGATGCTAATTCTTTTGGATCTGAAGAAAATTTAGAGTCTAAAGATCCATCATTTTTACTGAGGGTAAAATGTTTTTCAATTACGTCGGCACCCAATGTAACTGCTGTGATAGCTGCAGAAACACCAATAGAGTGATCTGAGTATCCTATATTACAATCAAATTTTTTATTCATATCTTTAATTGTTAACAAATTTAGATCAGATATCGGAGCAGGATAAGCACTGGTACATTTTAAAAGTGTAATTTGTTTGGTACCATTTTTTCTTAAAACAGAAACTGACTCTCTAATTTCATTAATAGAAGCCATTCCAGTGGATAAAATTACTGGTTTTTTAGTTTTGGCAACTTTTTCAAGCAATATATGATCAGTTAATTCAAATGAGGCAATTTTATATATTGGGCAATCTACTTTTTCTAACATGTCTACAGCTGTTTCATCAAATGGTGTACTAAAGCATATTATATTTTTCTTTTTTGCATATTTAAATATTTTACTTGTCCATTCCCAAGGTGTTGCCCCTTTTTTATACAAGTCATATAGATAATTATTTTTCCATAAATTATTTTTATCACTTATAAAAAAATTTTTATTCCTAACATTAAGTGTTATTGTGTTGGGTTTATAAGATTGAATTTTAATAGCAGAAGCATTTGCTTCTTTTGCTTTATCAATCATTTTAAAAACCCTATTAATCGATTTTTTATGATTTGCAGATAATTCAGCAATAATAAATGGGTTAAATTTTTTTCCTATTTGTATTTGTAAATCATTTTTATCCATAGATCATTATTGTTAATTATTTTAAAGCCTAGTTTTTTATTTAAGTTAATATTAATAACATTTTTTTTATTTGTTATTGCAGATATTTTTTTATAGCCTAACTCATTAATCCCAAATGTAACCCATTTATTTGCGGCCTCAAAACCGTACTTTTTACCTAAAAATAATGGATCAGATATAAATTTTCCCATTATTAACTCATCTGAACTTATTTTGAAATTTGTAACACCTATGAATTTCTTAGCTTTTTTTTCAAAAATCAAATAATTAATTAATTTTTTTTCAAAAGTACCTCGAAACCAATTCATATGTTCTGATATTAATAGTCGTTTATTTATTTTAAAAATTTTTTTATTCATTTCAATTTTTTGTCTTAAATAAAATTGCACCAATATATTTTCTTTTTTTAATGGAATTAATTTTAGTCTTTTCGTGTAAAGTACTGGAAGTAAATTGGTAAACCTTTTAAAAAATTTAAAATCTAAAATTTTAGCTATTTCTTCACTTCCATTAAAATTTATTTCAAATGATATTTTTTTATTTAGGTTAAAAGTTTTATCATCTTTTTTATATTCTTTGAGGAATGTACGTAGCTCTCTATTATATGAATAATTGTTGTATATTAATGCTTTTGCTCTACCTGTCTTTTTTAGATAGCTAATATTTGCATACTGATTTTTAAATATACCAACAAATAAAGATGGGAGATTATTAGCTATTAACTCATACATTGTATGACCTGCTGAGGAAATAATAAAATCGAAATTATACCTGACTATTGTTTTTGATAGATTGGTAGATAATACTATTTTTACACCAATTAACTTTTTTTTTAAATTTTTATACAAATCTGCTGATGGTGTGGAAACATATATTTTGTAAGTAGGTAATTCTTTTTTTAAAACTTGAAAAGTGTTTTCAAATTGAATTAGTGTATTTGAGCCACCAAATGTAATTAAAATTTTTTTAGTTTTAGTTTTTTTTATCTTTTTTATTTTATTTTCCACTAAGCAATATTTAGGACCTATCAAATATTTTGAATCACTATTAGGTGTTTTTAAATTAAAAGAATAATTCAATACTAGGTCACAATATTTATTATTTTTTTTTCTACTGCTAATCTTAAGTATTAATTTATCTTTTATTTTTTTTTGGAATTCATCATCAATTAAATAGCTATCAATTACAACTAAATTTATTTTATTTTTTTTTATAATATCATAAATATCATTATTTAGTTTATCTAAAAGTTTATTTTTATTTTCCGAATTTGAATAAAATATTTTTTTAAATAAATTTTTCTTTATAATTTTTTTTTGATTTATATTTGGACCAAATAAAAAATTATTCCAACCGAAACTCTTCAAGCTTTTGGTTAAAATTTGGCTTCTAAATAAATGACCAACACCAATATTTTCATCTGCAAAACAAATGAAAAGGCAATTTTTTTTTAATATCTTATTTTTTTCTAATAATTTCAATTGGATTATTTTTAGATGTTATTTATTGACCCTACAACAAAATATCATACAAACTTAAGTTTTTATCACTTTTGTTAGAGTTTCTAGGACATATTCTTGATGCTCCTGCTTAAGTATTGCATACATTGGAATACTAATAACTTTTCTATGAAAATTTTCTGCTTGAGGAAAATCATTTTTTTTAAAACCTAAATTTTCATAATAAGGTTGTCTATGTACTGGAATATAATGTAAATTTACAGCAATATCATTTTTTGTAAGCTCATCATAAACTTGTCTTTGTTTTTTTTTTGTTAAATTTTCCCTAATAAGAATTGTATACAAGTGATAACTTGAATAAGTATTTGGTAATTGCCAAGGAGTTTCTAATGGTAAGTTTTTAAGTGCATTGTTATAATATCTAGCTATTTCATGACGACGTGTGACATATTCATCTAAGCGCTTCATCTGATTTAAACCTAATGCTGCTTGAATGTCATTCATCCTATAATTAAAACCAAGGTCTATCTGTTGATAATTCCAAATTTCATCTTTAGGTCGTTCTTCCATTTTTGCTTTATCACTTATAATGCCATGAGTTCTTAATCTAGATATTTTTTCAGCAATATTTTTATCATTAGTTAAAGCCATACCACCTTCAGCAGTGGTGATAATCTTAATTGGATGAAAACTAAAGACTGTAATGTCACTATGAGTACATGAGCCAATTTTAATCTGATTATAAGATGCACCAATTGCATGAGACGCATCCTCTATAATTTTAAAACCATAACGTTTTGAAAGATCATGAATGGCAGGCATATCACAGGGTTGGCCAGAAAAATGAACAGGTACTACAATTTTCGGAAGCTTTCCTAATTTTTTTGCTTGTATTAATTTTTCTGATAATGCATCAACACTCATATTGTAAGTCTTTGGATCAATATCAACAAAATCTACATTTGCACCACAATAACGGCCACAATTTGCAGAAGCTACGAAGGTATTAGGTGAAGTCCATAGATAGTCTCCTGATCTAAGGTCTAATGCAAGACAAGCTATATGCAATGCACTGGTTGCACTATTAACTGCAATAGCATGAGAAGCGCCACAATAATTTGCTACTGATTGTTCAAATTTTGGAACTGTTGGGCCTTGTGTTAAAAAATCAGAACGTAGTATCTTTTCAACTTCAGCAATGTCTGATTCAGTAATATCTTGACGACTATATTTTATCATAATTTAAATTTTACCTATATAATTTTGGTTTGCATCAATCCATTTTTGTAATTCAGATTTTGTCATCCATTCTGAATTATTGTCACTACTATAAATAAAGCCATCAGGTACTTTTTTTCCATCCTTTATACGTAAATTATCTTTTCCCCAATTATTAATTTCTGGTAAAATCTTATAATAATTTGAATATTCATAAGTCAAATGGCTATCATCACTACTAATCATTTGTTCATGTAATTTTTCACCAGGTCTAATACCTATAATTTCATACTTAGCTTTTGGTGCAATAACCTCAGCAATATCTGTAAGTTTTATTGAAGGAATTTTTTTAATGTAAAGTTCACCACCTACCATATCTTCAAGAGCATGCCATACTAACTCAACGCCTTGATCTAATGAAATCATGAAACGAGTCATACGTTCATCGGTGATAGGTAATAATGCTTGATCTTTTATTGAAATAAAAAATGGTATTACAGACCCTCTTGAGCCCATGACATTACCATATCTCACAACAGAAAAACATGTTTTGTGACCACTTGCATAAGATGAATTACTTGCTGTAAATAATTTATCAGACGCAAACTTACTTGCTCCATATAGATTAATTGGACTGCTTGCTTTATCAGTTGAAAGTGCCACTACTCTTCTAATATTTTGATCGATACAAGCATCTATTAAATTCATCGCACCATTAACATTGGTTTTAATACACTCAAACGGATTATATTCTGCAGTAGGTACAATTTTAGTTGCGGCAGCATGTACAACAAAATCTACATTAAATAAGGCACGATGAAGTCTATCTTTATCACGCACATCACCAATAAAAAAACGTACTCTCGTATCATCTTTAAATAGTTTTGCCATCTCCCATTGCTTCATTTCATCACGTGAAAAAATTATTATGCGTTTAGGGTTATATTTTTTAAGTGTAAGTTGGACGAAACTATGACCAAATGAGCCTGTACCACCTGTAATTAATATAGAAGAATTATTTAGCATTTTTTTATTAATTATTAACACCCATACGAAATTTTTCATTAATATTCTTTAATTCCTCGAATGTACCTTCATTTTTTATCTGGCCTTTTTCCAACAGGAAGATTTTGTCACATTCTTTTATCGTAGCTAAGCGATGGGCAATTATGATAATTGTGATTTTCTTTTTTAAATTATTCAGTGCTTCCATCACTACTTTCTCGGTTTGGCTATCTAAAGCACTTGTTGCTTCATCAAGAATTAGTATATTTGGGTTGTAATATAAAGCTCGTGCAATTCCTATACGTTGTCTTTGTCCACCTGACAATCTAACACCGCGCTCACCAACTGTTGTTTGATATTGTTCAGGTAACTCATCTATGAGAAAATTATGTAAATTTGCAATTTTAGCAGATTTTTCAACAGCTGCTAGATCAATATCTTGAGGCTCTACCCCAAAGGCAATGTTGGCTGCAATCGTATCATCAGAGAGATAAATATGTTGAGGTACGTAACCAATAGATCGCTGCCAGGATCTTGAGTTATGTTGTGTTACAACCTTTCCATCAACTTCTAGAGTGCCTTTTTGAGGTTCAAGTAATCCTAAAATTATATCGACAGTGGTGGTTTTGCCACTACCAGTAGCACCCACTATTCCTACGGTAGATTTTGCAAGAATACTTAAATTAATATTCTTTAAAGCTGTTCTTGATGCATTAGGATATTCATAATGAATATTTTTTAAAGTAATTGCTTTATTTAGAGATAGAACACCTTTATCTTGGTTTTCATTAAATGGCTTAAGGTTTTTTATATCACTAGTTAACTTATCAAGTGAAGGACCAACAAAAGTAAGTTGAGTAAAAGAAGAATAAATCTGTTGAAGCGCAGGCATCAAACGATAGCCAGTAAAAACATATAAGCTTATAATGGGTAAAGCGGTATTAAAATTACCTGTTTGACTCATCATATAAAGTATTATTAGTAAAATACCTCCAAAGCCAATGGCTTCTAAAATAAAACGAGGTAATTGAGATACAATTTGTGAAGAAGCTTGAGATTGAGCAAAAATTTTTGCAGAATCAGAAAAGCTCTTAATATAAGTTTGCTCTAATCCTCCAACTTTAACTTCCTTTGCAGCACCAAAGGCCTCACTAACTGTTGTAAAACGTAACTTATTATTCTTTAAACGTTTACTTCCAATTCTTTTAAGATATCCACGAATAAAATAAAAAATAAGCAAATACATTCCAGCAAGTGAAAGACCAACTATAAGTGCAAGTTTTGGATTAATTATGATTAATAAAGTTATAAGCGCAATTGCAACTATGCCTTTGGCTATCAATTCCATCATTTGACTTAAACCTAATCCAATTACTTGACCTACTTCTGATAAAATTGTTTTTCCAAGATCAGCACTATGATGGTTTAAAAACCAACTATAAGGCTGATGCAAATATCCTTCCACCAAACGTCTACCAATACTGTATTCACGCATCAGAACAAAACGCACTTGCACATAAGTTGTAAGAGCTTTAAAAGTAAGTGAAGAAACCAACATCAAAAATACCAAAATACCTAAAGCAAAAAGAAACTGTCGACTATTTTCAACTCCAAATATTTTTGAAAATTGAAACATGGCATTTAAAATTAAGTTTGTCTCAATAATACTAGGGTTCGTTAGAACTGCCATAAAAGGTAATATAGATGCCACACCAATGACATCTAACAATGCCATTAATATGATCATTATTAATAAAAAACTTCCATTTTTAAGCTCATTAGGGCTAAGTAAAAATAATAATTTTTTAAAAGTCTGCATTAAGGCTTTATATAGTCTTGAAAAGTTTTTATTAAGCCATCTTTTAAACTTATCTCTGGTTTAAAGCCAAGACTATTTATTAGCTTACTATCTAACAATTTTCTGGGAATACCATCAGGTTTAGTTAGATCAAAATTAATTCCTCCTTTAAAATCTACGACTTCTTTTATGGTCTCTGCAAGTTCTCTAATGGCAAGATCTTTACCACTACCAACGTTTATATGACTGCACATAGACGATGTTTGTTTATCATAAGTATTTTTATCTATATTCATTAAATAAATAGAGGCTCTTGCCATATCATCGACATATAAAAATTCCCGTTTAGGTGTACCTGTTCCCCAAATAGTTACATTTGGTAAATTGTTAATTTTTGCTTCATAAAAACGATAAATTAGTGCTGGAATCACATGGCTATTTTCTGGGTGATAATTATCTCCTGGTCCATAAAGGTTTGTTGGCATTATGCTTCTATAATCAATATTATGACTTTGGCCATATTGACGGTTGTAGCTTTCACACATTTTAATTCCTGCAATTTTAGCAATTGCATAAGGTTCATTAGTTGGCTCTAATTTTCCAGTTAATAATTCCTCTTCTCTCATAGGCTGATTGGCGTCTTTTGGATAAATACAACTTGATCCTAAAAATAATAATTTTTTAACTCCACTTAAAAAAGCATTGTGTATTATATTGTTTTGGATCATCAAATTTTTATAAATAAAATCTGCTGGATAAGTTTTATTTGCATAAATACCCCCTACTTTTGCTGCGGCTAAATACACTTGATCAATTTTTTTATTCACAAAGAAATTTTGAACATCTTGATGGTTTAATAAATCAAGTTCTTTTCTATCTTTAGTAATAAGTTCAATATCTTGAATTTTTAAAAGACGAACTAAAGCAGATCCAACCATGCCTTTGTGTCCTGCTATAAATATTTTTGTTTTAGACATCCTAAGTGTTAATTTTTATATTATCTTATGCTTTTAATTATTAACAAGCTGGTAATTTTTTGCTAACTTTAAATCCTTATCAATCATTTCTTTTACTAATTGCTCAAATGATATTTTAGGAAACCAATTTAATTTTTCTTTTGCTTTGCTTGCGTCCCCTAATAAAGTTTCAACTTCTGTAGGTCTAAAATACATTGGATCAATTTTAATAATTTCTTTTCCATTGTAAGATCCAACCTCCTCTAAATCTTTTCCTTTCCATTCTATTGTCATATCTAAAAATTTTGAAGCTAAATTGATAAAATCTCGAACTGAATACTGTTTACCTGTTGCAATAACAAAATCTTCTGGCTTTTGTTGTTGAAGCATTAACCATTGCGCTTCCACAAAGTCTTTTGCATGCCCCCAATCTCTTAATGCATTTAAATTTCCAAGATATAAATTTTTTTGTAATCCAATTTTAATACGAGCTAAAGCTCTTGTGATTTTTCTGGTAACAAAAGTTTCCCCTCGAACAGGACTTTCATGATTAAATAAGATCCCATTACAGGCATAAATACCATAAGCTTCTCTATAGTTTACCGTTATCCAATAAGCATAAAGTTTAGCAACTCCATATGGGCTTCTAGGATAAAAAGGTGTTTTTTCATTTTGAGGAGTTTTTAGAGTAGCACCATATAATTCGGAAGTTGAAGCTTGGTAATATTTAGTTTTTTTTTCTAACTTTAAAATTCGAATGGCTTCTAAAATTCTAAGAGCCCCTAAGGCATCAGAGTTTGCAGTATATTCTGGTTCCTCAAAGGATACAGCGACATGGCTTTGTGCTGCTAGGTTATAAATTTCATCAGGTTGAACTTCTTGAATAATTCTAATTAAGGAAGTTGCATCTGTTAAATCACCATGATGCAAAATAAATTTTCGATTTTGCTCATGAGGGTCTTGATATAAGTGATCAATTCTATCTGTATTAATTAAAGACGTTCTTCTTTTAACACCGTGAACCTCGTAACCTTTATCAAGTAATAATTCTGCAAGATAAGATCCATCTTGACCAGTTATTCCTGTAATTAAAGCTTTTTTCATAAATTTTATTTATTAACTCTTTTTTTTTGTGATTATTATCATCGAGTAACAAAAATATTTTACAAAAAAATTTGGAAAACGCTCCTCAAGATTGAATATCATATCAAACATTTTTTTTCCCATTTCGTTGTTAGGTATTAGGCATTTTTGGATATCTGAGTTTAACGAACGCCAAGGCATAATCTTTATATTAGTAGCAACGTCACTAAACCTATTCCACCATTTAATAGGGTGTGTATAAAAATACAAATCTAAGTCTTTTTTCTGTACACTTTTTTTTATTAGTTTTTCAAATAATTCTTTTGGCTTTCTTAATAAGAGAAAAGGTAACCTTATTAATCGAGCTCCCCATTTAAAGATTTTACTCGGATTACTATAAACAACAATTATTGGTTGTCCTGGCTTGGTAACATAGATTAGTTTTCGTACTGCCTCTTCTTGCTTGTCTTTGTCGATGTGATAAATTGTATGAAGGCTTATTGCACAATCAAAGAAGTTTTCATCTAGTGGAATATCAAAAAAACTACCATTTAAAAATACTCCGTGATCTCCAATTTTCTTTTTTGCATCTTCTAAGGCGCTTGAAGATAAGTCTACACAGTATCTCTTTTTAAAATTTCTCGAATACTCCAAATACTCTTCATATTGTATTGGGCCAGATGCCATATCAAGGATATTTTCACCAGTCTCTGGTATATGCCGCAGAACTCTCAATCGACATTTACTAAGATAATCTTTGGCTGATTCTCTTAGATCTTCAAATCTTCTTGCGTCTTCTGTAATTCCAACATCTGTTTCCCAGCCTAATTTATTATAGAATTTTGAAACTTTTTCTTCTGCTTTGTTCATTGGGGTACCTGTATCAAAGATCTAACAAAATTCCAACAAACTTACCGCTAAAACGAGTAAATTGAATGTGTCGATCTATCAGCAAGTACACTTTGACTTACAAGTTATGAAAAAAAGCAAATAAACCAGACCATTGGTCAGTATATGTAATTGATATTAAATAATTAAAAACTAGCGTTGCTATAGAGTGGAGTAATTATCCTAGTCTAAATTATTGAATTTAAAGAGTCTTTAAGTTACACAATACCTCAACATAAAGAATTAGTCGTTGAGTTTATTAAAGTTTTCTCATAAAGTTACACAAATTATTCCACAAACATGTAACTACTGAAAATCATATTAACTTGCAAGCAAACATGGCACTAACGAACAGCACTTTGCTGAAGGAAAATAAAATGAACAATAAATATTATATTATTTGTTGCAAGATGGATAAAGAAGGAATTTTTGATGATAGATTCTTTCTTTATGTTGATGAAGAAGTGGAGAGAAAGATTAATAATGCACAGTAAATTTAAATCAACATTAGTGATTGTTCCCGCCAGAGGTGGTAGTAAAAGAATCCCTAACAAAAATGTAAAATTAATTTTTGGACAACCAATGGTTTACTGGCCTTTAATGGAAATAAGTAAGTTGTTTAGTGTAAATGATGTGTTGGTTTCTACAGACTCAGACTTAGTTAAGGAGACTGTTGAAGCTAAGGGGCTGCATGTTCCCTTTAAGAGGCCAGCTAATCTTTCTGATGATTTTACTGGTACGACAGAGGTTGTTGTTCATGCACTTAAATGGTTTGAAGAAAATGTGCGAAAAGTTGACTACGTGCTCACCATCTATCCGACTGCAGTACTTTTATCTGAACAAGATATAATTGCCGCAATGAATTCGCTATTGCAAGATCACAAAACTGACAAAGTAATGTCTGCGACAACATTTCCATTTCCAATCCAAAGAGCTATTTTTGAAAACGATAAAGGGTATGTAGAAATGTTTGAACCAAAGAATCACACTAAAAGATCACAAGATTTAGTTGAAGCGATGCACGATTGTGGACAGTTTTATTTAAGTAAATCTGAATCTATAAGAAAAGGTGCTCTTTTCAAAAACTTAAAGGTGAAAGTACAACCAATTCATCGCACTAAAGTGGTAGACATTGACACCTTAGAAGACTTTGAGTTAGCAGAAGAAAAATTGCGTTTATATAAAGGAAAAACAATCTTTGAAAATTGGAAATTTACTTCTTAAGTTTAATAAGTGAATGATAAATAATCAAAAGGGCAAACTGTACCTTCCATAGGCTGTAGCAAAACGAATTGATAAAACTAATACTCGTCGCACAAAACTAGCAATAGACAAACAGCTAAAGCTAGATAAGCTTACGAGTATATTGGACGTGCTGGAGACTGGATAAAATGTTAAAGATTTTAAATTGAAGAGTTAGCTAAGTGTTGGTTGCTAAATATTGTTGATAAGTAAGAGCATTTATTTATATTTGCACATTATTTAACACTAAATCTATCTCACTTTTTGCCTGCTCAAAACTTATCTCATTTATATCCTGATTTTTCAAAAACCCAAAGCTTTTACTTAGTTTTTTATGATCATACCAATTTTTATTTATATGAGGATGATTTATTGCATGGTAATTTTTACTAATCTCTTTAGGATATGGACAAAACCACCCATAATATTTTCCACAAAAAATGACAAATATATATTTCATTTCTAATGCAGCTGCAAAATGAGGAGCTAATGTCTCATTTGAAAAAATTAAATCTCCATTACAAATAATTTTTGAAAGTTCTAACAAAGATGTCTTGCCTACAAGATTTAAAACTTTTCTATCATAGTACTTCTGCAGCTGATTTGCCGCTTCAATATTCTCTTGGGCACCACAAAGAACTAAGTCATAACCATATTGCTTTTTTAGATAATTACCAATTTTAGCAAAATTTTCTATATCCCATTGTTTATGTTTTTCACTTCCACCTACAAAAAGTATTGCATATTTTTCAGGCAGCTTGTGTTCTGACACTTTATTTTTTAATGAGATTGTTGGTTTAATAATATTAATTTTAGTATCAAGTAAATATTCAAAAAATTCTTTATTTCTATAAAATTCAAACATCAGCTCTTTTTTTGCATAAATTAATTTTGTATAGTACTTGTCGCTAATAATTTTTTGCCATTTTTCTATATTTGATAAGTTTCCAATACTTCCAATCTTTTCTTTTGCAGTGATTAGTTTAACAACATTATCTGTAATAAAAGGATCCCTACTATACATGGGGCTTAAGATTATTTCATAACCATTTGAAGTTAATTCTTGAAGTTTTTTATGTCTATAAAATAAATCATTATAAAATTTATTTCTATCAAGCCATATAAAGTTATCTATATACTCACTATCAAGCTTTTCACTCAAATTTTTCCAAGCGCTGTTTCCAAGCAATGTGATAGAATAATGTCTATATCTATTATTTTTTTTAAGAACTTCTATAAAATTTCTAAAAAGTACATAATCGCCTATTCCATCAAGGCGAATGAGCAAAAGAGATTTTATCTTTATCTCTTTAGATGGTTTTATAAAAAAATCTATAAACCTGTAAATAACAATCTTAATTACAATTTTTAGCTTTGAGATCATTTTTATTGTGCTTTAACTTTGATTTCATAACTAAAGATTTGAGGAGATTGCTCATGAAATGCACTATGTGTTATTTTATTCCAAAACTTTTTATTGGACACATAAAGTATCAAAAAAAACTTTCTAACTATAGATCTTATTTTAGAACTGCCAAGGGTGCAGTCGATATCCAAAAATTCTATTTTATCAAATCCAGCAGATTTTAAAACGTAGTAAATTGAACCACTTGTAAAAAGTGTTGTATGTGTCCAATCCTCATATGCCCAATAACAATCTGTATTTGATTGTGCATTAGGAACTGCAATTAGTAGCTTACCATTTTCTGATAAAAATTCATTTTTTATAAAAGTAAGAGTATTAACTATTTGACTTTTTTGAATATGCTCTATGATATGTGTAAGAATTATTACATCAAATTTAAAATCATATGGATTTTTTAAATTTTTTAAATCTAATTGCTTTACTATTAGATTATTGTTTTGGCATGATTGAATAGCTGTTGGGTCAATATCTACACCATAAATATTTTTATAATTATTATGCCTTAGCCTCTTTAGATTTTGGCCAAAGCCACATCCATAGTCAAGAATTTTTGAGTCTTTATTTTTAATTTCTTGCTCAATCCACATAGGAACTTTTAAGCTTTTATAGCTTTGCTCTGAAATATTTCTATAATTAAAATAGTTGTTTTTTTGTAATTCTTTTTTATTTGTGCTCATATAAATTTATTCTCTCATAATTATTTTTATCTATTAGGCCAAGGTAATAAATCATAAGTTAATTTAATTCATTTTAGAATCAAAAAATTTTATTCATATTTTTTTTAAATATCCCGAATTAAAAAGATTTTCTTCAATGCACTCTATTAATGCGTGCCCTCCAGTTATATGTGATTCTTGAATATGTCCAGCTTTGTCACTTGGTACTAAAAAAAAATCATCACAATATTTTAATGTTTTGCCTCCTTTTGATCCAAGAAAACCAAATACTAATACGTCTATTTGTTTAGCCTTTTTTACAGCATTCAAAATATTTTTAGAATTTCCCGACGTAGTAATAGCTATCAAAATGTCTCTAGAGTTTGCAAGAGACTCAAGTGATCTTTCATAGATCTTATCGAAACCAAAATCATTTGAGCAAGCGGTTAAGGTTGAAATATCTAAACTTAGAGCTATTGCTGGTAATCCTTTTCTATTATTTTCAGGTTTTAATCTAACTAATAACTCAGCTGCCAAGTGCTGTGCATCTGCAGCAGATCCACCATTGCCACAAAAAAATATTTTTCCACCTTTTTCAATTCTTTTAGCTGCGATTTTACCCATTGATGAAATAGAAAAATATAAATTTGAGTCTAAAATTTTTTTTTTAATCTCTATTGAATTTTTAAAATGATTTTTAATTTTTTGTCTCATATTTTGAGAATTTTAATAAGAATTGACATTGTTTTTTAATATTTATTTTAATATTTGAATATATCTTTATAAGTAACTTTAACTTAAAAGTTAATTAAAATATGACTAAATCACAAATTCTTATAATTGGGGATGTAATTTTAGATGAGTATTGGTTTGGAGACAGTAATAGAATTTCTCCTGAGGCTCCAATACCAGTTGTAAACATCAATAATAAAGATTTTAGATTAGGTGGTGCTGGTAATGTAGCCCTAAATCTGTCAGAAATTAACTCAAATGTAACTCTTGTATCTACTATAGGAAAGGACTTAGACGGTAAAGTTATTGAAAAAATTTTAAAAAAGAAAAAATTAAAATCTTATCTTAAGAAAATAAATATTGGCAAATCGATTAAAAAATTAAGAATATTTAGTGGGCATCATCAAATGATAAGGCTAGATTTTGAAAGTGAAAAAAAAAACTATGAGTTAAGATTAGATAATAAACTTAAAAATGAAATTGATAAATCTAAATTAATCTTACTTTCAGACTATGGAAAAGGTGCACTACTAGAAATAAAAAAAATAATTAAATATGCCAAAGGAAAATCTAAATTAATAATTATTGATCCCAAGGGATCTGATTTTAATAAATATAAACATGCTTCAATATTAACACCTAATATGAATGAATTCATTGAGGTAGTGGGAGAGGTAAATAATAAAACTCAATTGATAAAAAAAGCTAGAAATCTAATACAAAAAAATAATTTAATTGGAGTTCTTGTTACACAAGGTAAAAATGGCATGACATTTGTGACTAAAGACAAGGTAATACATAAAAATTCTCTTACTCAAAATGTTTATGATGTAACCGGGGCTGGTGATACGGTTATAGCAACTTTTTCAGCTTATTTAAATTCAGGAAAAACTTATGAAGAGTCTATGGAGATGGCTAATATTGCTGCCTCTACAGTAATTAAAAAGATTGGTACTGCGACAGTAAATAAAAAAGAAATAGAAGAAATTTATGAAAATAAAAATAAGGTATTAAATAGAAAATTTTATTCATCTAATTCAGAAATTTTAAAAAAAATTCAAACTATAAGATCTAAAAATATGAAAATAGTCATGACTAATGGATGTTTTGATATAGTCCATGCAGGACATATACATTTATTAGAAAATGCTAAAAAACTCGGTGACTTTATGATTGTAGCAATTAATTCAGATAAATCTGTTAAGGCACTAAAGGGTAAAAAAAGACCTGTTAACAAATTGTCAGCTAGAATAGAGGTGCTTAAAGCTCTATCTTGTGTTGATTTAGTTGTTGTATTCAATGAACTGACACCATTAAGAACTATTAAAATGATATCTCCTGATGTCCTAGTTAAAGGTGGTGACTATAAAATTAAAGATGTTGTTGGAGCAGATTTGGTTAAAGCTAAAAAAGGCAAAGTAAAGATTGTTAAAATAAAAAAGGGCTATTCAACTACTAAGATTTTACTAAGTCAAAATATTTAAACTCATCATATGTTTAAAATTTTTTTATTAAGCATATTAAGGTGTCAATTACTAAAGTTTCATATTTAATCACTTTTTTCATCTATCTAAAAATTAAAATTGCAAATTTTATTAATCAATTCTATCTGCAATGCTTTTTACAATAAGTTGCAAATCCTCACTATAATTAAAGTCAGCCATTAATTCATGAATTTCTCTTGTTTTAAAGTTTTCAGATTTTGTATAATATTGATAATGGCTTTGTAAATTTTGTGGCATATCTATAAATTGTATTTTTCCTTTTTTTTCAAACGCGTTCATAATATCATTAGCAAAAGAAATAAATGTTTTTGCTTGTCCTGTGCCAACATTTAATAGACCATTTTTTTCACCCAGCTTTTGAATATTCTTCATAAACTCAATACAAAAATTTACAGAAACAAAATCTCTTTGTTGTTCACCATCTAAAAAATTTTTATTCAATGATTTAAAAAGTTTAATTTTTCCTGTCGACTTTAATTGTTTCAGAAAAGGATGTACTACCGAGCTTTGTTGTTTTTTATGATATTCATTTACTCCATAGACGTTAAAAAACTTAAGTCCATGCCAAATGGGCGGTGTATTTCCAATTTTTTCCTGATTTAAAACAAATATATCAAAATACATTTTGGACCACCCATAAACATTGTGAATTTTTATATTATTCAATTCATCTATTGTCATTTTGTCAGAAAAACCTTTTGCGCCATCCCCATAAGTTGCAGCTGAAGAGGCGTACATGAATGGTATTTTATTGTTTGTACAAAAATCCCAATAAAATTGGGACCAAAAAATATTTGAATCCACTGCTTCATTCAATATATTTTGATCTGTCGAAGAATTAGCCCCTAAATGATAAAAGTATTTAATATCATTTTTAAAATAATTTAAGATAGATTTACAATCTTTTAGGCTAACTAGTCTTGCCCCTAAAATTTCAGTTAAATAAATTCTCTGTTCAATATCCTTGAATGTGTCTATAATTATTAGCTCTTGATTCAGTAAAGTCTTGGCAAGTGTTGACCCTATGAAACCTGCTCCACCAGTAATAACAATCATTTTTTAATCATATTATATTATATTATTTTTTTTTATAAACTTAAGTAAGTTATTTTCTTTAAATAAAAAACCTTTAATCCCAAAGTTTTTTGCACATAGCATATCAACCTCGTTGTCACCTATAATTAAGCTCATCTCTCTAATTATTGGCCATTTTTTGCATGCAGCTTCTAACATTCCAATATTTGGTTTTCGTAAATGTTTTAAATGTTCAAATTTTTCTGAACTATCTGTATGATGATATGGTGAATAAAAGAAATCATCAATTTTAGCATTTATCTTACTTAGCTCTATATTGATATATTTGTGAAGGTTCCATACATCTTCCTCACTATAAAAACCTCTACCTATTCCAGATTGGTTGGTAACTACAAAAACAAAATATCCCTTTTTATTTAGTAATCGAATCGACTCTTTAGCTCCTTCAATCCATTCAAAATCACTAATTTTATGAACATATTTTTTATCTTTGTTCAGAACTCCATCTCTATCAAAAAAAATTGCTGGTTTTTTCACTAAAATTTTTATTGTTGATTCATATAATTTAAAATTAACTTATACAATTAATTTTTTATATTTGCTAATTACACATAAATCTAATGCCATATTTTTAGATAAATTATGCTCGAATATGAGCCTACATTTTCATACTTATAGAGAATAGTTTGATTTTTTTAAATTTAACCATTAAATACTTTGTGATGAAAAATAAAAAACTCTGGCTTTGGGAGAGATAAATAAATTTTTGCTTTTCAGGAATATACTTATATTAAGTCAATAGTTTACAAACAATAATATATTAAAAAAAATTTCAGTGCATAAATAAAGCCAATTGAGCTATTAGTACTGGTCAGCTACACGCATTACTGCGCTTCCACATCCAGCCTATCAACGTGGTGGTC
>ENA-ORXF01000150-ORXF01000150.1-marine-metagenome-genome-assembly--contig:-NODE-150-length-53393-cov-5.952322_pt1 | contig 53393 bp, 27 predicted proteins | sample MGYA00237864_ERZ511476 | MGnify/ENA primary metagenome ERZ511476 (study PRJEB26306, sample SAMN06343908) | marine metagenome | isolation source: coastal waters | place: Atlantic Ocean: West Antarctic...
TCGGGGTTTGAAAGAAGACTTGAGGAGAGTGAGATTCACATAGACATGGCTTGCGATCCGTGCCCTGCAGGGACATACAGTGAATCCACTGCTGGTAGTAGCATACTCGTGTGTGTTGAATGCTCTCCAGGCAAATTCTCTAATGTCTCACGGGCGACCACGGCTGGCACATGTCGTAACTGCCTTGCTGGGAAATATCGTGTGGACGCTAAGGGTGCTGCTAGTAACGACTGCGTCGACTGTTTGGCGGGGAAATACTCAAGCAGCACTGGCAATGTGATTGAGACGTCATGCCTGGCGTGTAGTGCCGGGAAGTACTCCACGGTCGTTGGGGCTGTTTCAGAGGGAACTTGCGCGGACTGTGATGCTGGCAAGTATTTGAACACATCGGGCAATGACGCTATCTCTGACTGTGACTCCTGTCTACCGGGCAAGTATTCCGCGACGGCTGGGGCGACTTCTAAATTGTTCTGTCTGCAGTGTAGCGCAGGCAAGTACTCCAACTCTACTGGGGCTTCCAGTTCACTCACCTGTGACAACTGCGCCGCTGGCAAGTACTTGCACACATTGGGCAATGACGCGGCGTCTGACTGTGTAGTATGTGCTGCTGGCAAGTATTCCACCACGCGCAACGCAACTGCAGAAGACTTCTGCGTGGAGTGTGTCGCAGGGACCTTCTCGGGACATGGTGGGGCCAGCGCAAACAGCACCTGCGAAAAATGCAGCGCAGGAACGTACTCTACTGAGCCAGGGAAGACTACTGCGAGCACGTGCGTGGCTTGTGTGACTGGCAAGTATTCCAGTGTGTTAGGGTCTTCAGCAGAGTCCACGTGTGTGGATTGTGGTGCGGGCAAGTACTCCGAGTCTGCTGGTGCTTTGTCTGAGGACAACTGTCAGAATTGTGCTGCGGGTAAGTATCTTGAAAATATTGGCGGGAACAGTATCACCTTGTGTGTATTGTGTGATGCAGGCACTTTTTCAAGTGTCTTAGGCGCGGACAACGCCAGCACCTGCATATCATGCGGGCAAGGCAAGTATGTAGAGACATCTGGCAGCGTATCACAGAGCAATTGCTCGTCATGTGTGCCAGGAACCTTCTCGACTGCAGTGCGCGCAGACAATGTCACCACCTGTACAAAGTGTCCAGCGGGTACGCACTCGGGCGTGTTGGGTGCCTCCTCACTGACAACTTGCATTGAGTGTTCTGCGGGCAAGTATTCGTCGGAAGAGGGTGCAAACAATGAGCATGTTTGCGAAAATTGTCCAAAGGGTTCGTTTCTCAGCGAAACTGGTCAGAACAGCTCGAGTGATTGCGAGTCGTGCCCGTGTGGCAAGTTTTCGACGCACTTGGCTGCTACGTCCATGCACAATTGCTCTGCGTGTCCGGCGGGAACGTTTGCATCTACCACCAGAAACGCAGCGGCGGGGGATTGCATACAGTGCGGAGCAGGCAAGTTCCACGCCATGGGGGGGCAGTGTCAGAATCCTTGCGAGAACTGTGGCGCGGGCACGTATTCAGTAACCACGGGGAGTAGCAACGCCGCTGACTGTGGGTTGTGCCAAGCTGGCACCTTTTCCGTGCATGCAGGTGCTGTTAGTAACACCACATGCGACCCCTGTGTGGCTGGTAAGTACTCCACCACTCTAGGGGCCAATGCCAGTGCAACATGTGTGTCGTGCGTACCAGGTAAATATTCCACTGCAGTTGAAGCCACGTCTGAGGATACTTGTGTGGCGTGCCGTGCGGGCACATACTCCATAATTCCTGGTTTGCACAACAACTCGTGTGTGTCGTGTCCGCAAGGAACATACGCCACCACCACCGGCAACGATGAGGCGGCCGACTGTGTACTCTGTTCGAAGGGCTCGTACTCGGCCACCCTGGGGCTCACGCATGGCACCAACTGTACACTTTGTCGTGCGGGTAAATTTGGCATACAGGCTGGGCAGAGTGTAGAGACAAGTGCGTGTAATAACTGTTCCACTGGAACATATAACAGCGAAGTCGGCAAGACCACGTGCACACAGTGTTCTGCCAACTATCAGTCGACTTCAGTCGGGCAGACAAGTATTGAGACGTGTATTGAATGCTCGGCGGGGCAACAATCCCCGGCGGGGTCAAGTGTGTGTTCCACTTGTGATTCTGGACAGTACAAAACGGGTGACTTTGCTGAGTGTCGGCCATGTCTTCCTAACAATTTTTGTGCCCAAGGTAGCATTACCAAATGCCACAAACACTCGCAGACAGACGCGGGTGTGAATGCAAGCACAAAGGATGAGTGTCGGTGCAACGCTGGGTATTCGCACCGCCAACACTCGCCGTGGATGCCCGGCGCCGAGAATTACACCAATGATTGCTATGCGTGTCTCCCGGGATTCTACAACGAGGTTCGTGGAGTTTTGGTCTGCTCAAACTGTGGCGCAGGCAAGTACTCGAGTCTCAACGCGTCTGCGAACGGGAGCAACTGTCTACTGTGCGCGCGCGACCAGTACTCAAAGGACGGCGAAGAAGAATGCTCGCTCTGCGTGTCCAATGCGGCGTCTGCCGCGGGCAGCGAGTCACGGGCGTCGTGCGTGTGCAACGCTGGTTACACGGGGAATGCCCAGACCGGGCCGTGCATCGCGTGTGACACGGGACAATACAAGACAAACAATGGCAGCCTGAGCTGCACTAACTGCAAGGCAGGGTCTTTCTCAAACGCGACGGGGGCGACCACCGTGAGCACGTGCTCTCCCTGCCTTGCGGACACGTATGCTGCCGCGGGGGCTCGTGTGTGTACGCGATGCGCCGCTGTCTCGCAGGCCCGGGCCCAGAGTCAGGAAGTGAGCGACTGTGAGTGCCGTCCGGGCTACCACGGGACGCACGATGCAAACTGCCAAGCATGTGAGCCTGGGAAGTATACTGTACATGTGGGGAGCGCTGTGTGCACTTGGTGTGCAGCTGGCAAGTTCTCAGACGCCACTGCTGCCAACTCCAGCGACACCTGCAAGAACTGTGCCGCCAACACGTTCTCCACGACGAATAGTACGTATCAGTGTGTGGGGTGTCAACCACATGCCCAGTCATCCAAACAGAGTACGCTGTCAACAGACTGCAAATGCAACATGGGATTCACTGGGGTCAATGGCGGAATTTGTAAGGGTTGCATCCCGGGCACCTACAAGGCCGGGACTGGGCCGGCGGTTTGCACGTGGTGTCCAGCGGGGAAGCACTCGGGGGCATATAATGCGACTGCCAACACAACGTGCACCGTGTGTGCTGCTGGCCTGTACTCCCTCGCGAACAATACTGGCCAATGTCGGGTCTGTCCGGCCCACTCGAACTCGTCAGCGGGAAGCAAGCTCCTCCAGAGTTGTCATTGTGTATCTGGGTTCACGGGGGCCAACGGTGGCGCGTGTGTGGGGTGTGCGTCGGGAAAATACAAACCCGGCTCTGGTAGCAGCGCGTGCACATGGTGCATTGAGGGCAAGCATTCACCTTCTCGTAACGCGACCGCTGAAAGCACTTGCGCTTTTTGTGCAGCGGGTCTGTACTCACTCGCTGAACGCACTGAAGAATGCTTGGCCTGTACCCGGCACTCGAACTCGTCAGCAGGGAGTACTGCAAGCGAGCAATGTCTGTGTGTGTCTGGCTTTTCTGGTCCTAACGGGGGACCCTGTTCTGGTTGTGAACCTGGACAGTACAAGAACAAGCCCGGGCCTACGGCCTGCGTCTGGTGCGCAGCGGGAAAGCACTCTGCTATTGCCAACGCGTCGTCTGCAAAAACATGCGCTGTGTGTCCCGCGGGGCAATACTCACTTGGCAATGACACAGCGCAGTGTGTGTCTTGCGCAGCACACTCGAATTCGTCTGCTGGGAGTTCCAGTCGAGAGGCGTGTCTGTGTAAGCCCGGCTTTCAGGGTGCTAACGGTGGCCCGTGTTCTGGCTGTGTACCCGGGCAGTACAAGACGGAATATGGGCCAAGCGCCTGTATTTGGTGCGCAGCGGGCAAGCACTCTGAGATTGCCAATGCGTCGTCTGCAAGTACTTGCAGAACGTGCCCCGTGGGCTGGTACTCGCTGGCCAATGACACAGCGCAGTGCGTGGCGTGTGGAAGACACTCAAATTCTTCGGCAGAGAGTACCACCCGCGAGGCATGCCTGTGTGTGGCGGGATTCTCTGGTGCCAACGGTGGTCAGTGCGTAGGGTGCGTCGCAGGCAAGTACAAGAACAGCCCTGGGCCCAGTGTGTGTGTCTGGTGCGCCGCTGGTCAGTACTCGGCGGCCAACAACGCGTCTTCTATTTCCACCTGCCTGTCATGCGCAGCCGGGCAGTACTCGCTTGCCAATGACACAGCACGATGTGTAGATTGTGGGCCGCACTCGCACTCGCAAATAGCTAGCGGGCTGCGTGAGGCGTGTTTATGCAACACCGGCTTCACTGGGCCCAACGGGGGTGTGTGTGAGAGGTGTGTATCTGGCACGTATAAGCCATCGGAAGGGGATCATGTTTGCACGTGGTGTGCTGCCGGCAAGCACTCATTGGCTCGTAATGCTTCTTCGCAAAGTACATGCCGCATTTGCCCCAATAACACTTTCTCCTTGGCCAACGCCACACAGCAATGCTCGGGGTGTCCACGGAATGCAAGCTCGCCGCTGGGCAGCGCACTAGCGGCAGCGTGTGAGTGTGACCCAGGCTTTGCTGGGGCCGACGGCGGGCAGTGCACTGGCTGCCAACCAGGCAACTACAGCATCCGTAGTGGGTCTGTTGTCACCTGCCACAAGTGTCCCGCACATAGCCATTCCCCGCGCCTTGCGGCGTCGTTGCTAGCTTGTGTGTGTAACGTGGGGTTCTCGGGGGCAGACGGGGGTGTATGTTTGCCGTGTAACACAAGCGAGTACAAGGACACCACAGGGAGCGCTGCGTGTACGTCGTGTCCAACGAGCGCGGGTCACGCGCTATCAGCAGCGACCACAGTGCACGACTGCAGCTGTGACCCTGGTCACACTGCGAATGACACGCGATTTTGCCAGCCATGCTTGAAGGACACATACAAGAGCACTCGGGGGCTCCATGTCTGCAACGCTTGCGAAACTCACACGGTGGCCCCCCCCGGGTCTGTGCTTGTTGTTAGTTGTGTGTGTGATAAGGGCGCTACCGGCAACAACAACAGCGGGGGGGCCTGTGCGTTATGTGTTGAGGGGACATTCAAGGACATAACTGGGAGTTCGGGGTGCTCCGACTGTCTCATGCACGCACAGTCTGATGAAGGCAGCAGAGGGCATACTGACTGTCTGTGTGTCCCGGGATACACTGGGGAGAACGGCGGCAACTGCTCCGCGTGTGCTGTTGATACCTATAAAATTGATCCTGGGCCTGCAGCATGCGAGGCGTGCGCCAACCATAGCTCCTCACCGGTAGCTAGTGTACAGAAAGCCAGCTGTGTGTGTGATGAGGGCTTTGAGGGCAAAGACGGCGGCCCCTGCGGGGCGTGTGAACCCAACGAATACAAGGCAGATCGTAAAGCAGCATGTACCGCATGTCCCGGCAACAGCTCGACACATGGTGGGGGCGCCGCTGGGCTTCACGATTGTACGTGCGATGTGGGGTATTTTAAGGCCGCCAATGCGAGTGTTGATTTGTTTTGCATTCCGTGTGCTGCAGGCTTCTACAAAGAAAACCATGGTGACCAGGCCTGCGAAGCGTGCGATCCCAATGGCAACTCGCCTGTATCGTCGACACTATCCACCGCGTGCACGTGCAATGCGGGTTACCATGGGAGTGATGGTGGTGTATGTGAGGCGTGTGGGCCAGGAGAGTACAAGAACGCCTCGGGAGACACACAATGCGCCTTGTGTCCGATTCACGCCAATCACACTAGCACAGGGGCTGTCACTGTACACGCTTGTATGTGTGAACCCGGTTTTACCGGGGCCAGCGTTTTCGCGTGTACACCGTGCGTGTCTGACACGTACAAGAATTCATCAGGACAACATGCATGTGTGAATTGTGCGGCTCTCACGGGCTCCCTCGCGGGCTCTGTGAGTGTGTCAGACTGCCAGTGTTTGCGCGGGTCAACAGGCAATAATGGTCGAGGTGGGGCTTGTGAGCTGTGCCCACGAGGAACGTTCAAGGACAGGCTTGGGGCTGCTGTATGCTCTCGTTGCATGCCATTATCGTCTGCGCTCCCCGGGAGCACTGAGCAGCGCTCTTGCGTGTGCAACACTGGCTTCTATGGGGCTGCAGGGGGTAATTGTTCTGCGTGTGGCATTGGCACGTACTCTCAGGTAGCCAACAGCAGCACGTGCACGCGCTGTCCAAACAACTCTTCCTCAGCGCGTGCCAGTGCTCACTTTGCAGCGTGTGTCTGTGACGTCGGATTCCGCGCAACTCGCAGTGGAAGAGTGGTGTCTCATGTAGTGGGGGCTCCGCTGTGTGTCGCGTGTGAAGTTGACACGTACAACCCATATCGCAATTTCACGGGTGCTATATGCGTGGCCTGTGCTGGCAACTCGTCGGCGCCCGCCGCCAGCTCCAACAGGACAGCTTGTCAGTGTAACCAAGGTTTCACAGGGCCAGATGGTGGCCCATGCACTGCGTGTAACACGCGCTCGTACAAAGTTGGTTTTGGGAGCGCGGCGTGTGAGGAATGCACACTGTATTCACACGCTGCAGTTGCGTCTACAGCGCGCGCTGATTGCGCGTGCGATATGGGCTACCAGAACGTCAGCACAGACAGGGACAGGACATGCATCGCGTGCACTCGGAACTCCTACAAGACCATCACTGGCGATGGGGCGTGTGTGGACTGTCCGAGATATACGCAGGCCCCAGATGGCGCGGATGACGTGGGCGACTGCCTTTGTAATGCCGGGTATACGGGTAGCACGTCGGGAAACAACACTTGCAAGGCATGTGCTGCTGGTGATTACAAGGACACTATTGGTGGTGGTAACTGCGTGGGGTGCACGATGAACTCCCACAGCCCCCCGGCAAGCACGCACGTATTTAATTGCTCTTGTGAGCCCGGGTATACCTCACTGGGGGCCGGTGGTGCGTGCTTCGCGTGCGGCAATGGCACGTACAAAGCAGTCTCTGGTTCAGGGGACTGTGCACAGTGCCCTGTTGCTTCGTACACAGAGGCCAATGCCTCGGGGCTGATTGGAAAAAGCAATTGCACGGCGTGTCCGGAAGGTACAACATCAATGTTAGGGAGCGGGGACGGACAGCAAGGCTGTATTGACGAGTGTCCGCCGGGATATAAGGGAGATCCTAACAAGGCGCCGTGTGTGGCTTGTATTGCCAACACCTCACAGGCCCTCGGTGGGGAGTTAGACTGCTCGCGTTGTCCAAATTTTTCACAATCCCTCGCGGGGGCAGCGCACTGTCAGTGCAACCCGGGGTATACGGTGTCTGAGAACACGTTCCCGCATAGCATAAAGTCCCCGTGCAAACCGTGTGGGTTGGCGACGTACAAGGAGGGTGTTCACAATGAGAGATGTGTGGTGTGCGGTGCTGGAAAATACAGCCCTCCTGGACGGGGAACCGGACAACTCCGAGAAACTGCGGCCTGCGTGGCCTGTCCAGTGGGTACATATTCAAATAAGTCGGAAGCTGTTGGTGAGGTGTCAGAAGTATGTCTGTTGTGCCCGCCTGGCACGTTTAACGATGTCCAGGGCGCGCATGACGCACGATTTTGTCAGTCTTGTCCAGCAGGCACGTACTTGGAGACGTCAGGGGCAGGGCGTGCAAGCTTGTGTGTTCAGTGTGATGCTGGGACGTTTTCCATTGTGCCTGGCGCACGGAACAGCAGCGTTTGTGAACCGTGTGATCGCGGGCGGTATTCAGCAGAGAAGGGTGCAAACAGCAGCGAGACATGCGTGGCCTGTCCTGTTGGCACGTACTCTGCGCAACTGGCTGCCGCAAGTAGCAACTTGTGCTTGTCCTGCGAATCCGGCACGTTTCAGAACACGACGGGACGCACCACACAATTGGCTTGTGTGGCTTGCTCAGCCGGTAAGTATTCGGTGCACGCAAAAGCTGGTTCCGCATCTGATTGTATAGCATGTGCACCCGGCCGGTATTCAACAACACCGGGTGCCAATGCCCAGAGCTCATGCCGGGCGTGTCCTCCCGGCACATTCCTCACGCGCGCAGGGGCAAGTTCCCTGCATGATTGTAAGCACTGTGTGGCAGGCACCTATTCAACACAAGGCGGGGCTGCAAACCAGTCTGACTGCATCGCATGCAGCCCCGGGAAGTACTCCGCTGTCGTGGCCAGCTCCTCTAGCGCCAACTGCACTGCCTGTCTTGCTGGTACATTCCAGCTGGAGCTGCCGCACGGGGTGGGCAGCAACCGCAGCAGAGACTGCGTGGAGTGTGCAGCAGGCACGTTCACCGACGCGGACCAGTCTGTGGGTGAACGTAGCTGTGTTGCGTGTGGTGCGGGGAAGTACTCCATGACAATGCAGACAATCAGTGATCAGGGTGTTTCGTCCACTCGGATGTGTATACCGTGCGCAGCTGGTAAATATCTGAGCATAAACAACACGAGACATAGCGGGAGCTTCAATGAAAGCGACTGTGTGGCATGTGGTGTAGACACATATTCCAGCATTCCCGCTGGCGCCTCAATCGACAGTTGTATATTGTGTGCGCCAAATACCTACTCGAATGCAGTGGGCGCCTCTAACAGCGAGACATGCTTGTGGTGCACTAGCGGGAAATATCTTGTCGCACGTAGCACCAAGGACAACACGAGCTCTGGCACAGAAAGTACGTGCACGGAATGTGCAGAAAATTCGTACTCCAGCGCCAATTACGCTACTTCTGCAGACACCTGTCAACAATGTAACTATGGTAAGTTCTCGAACATTCGTGGTGCTGTAAGTTATCAGGCGTGCCAGACATGTGAGCAGAAACATGAGAGTCTTGGGTATTACATTGCAATTGAGACAATCGCCCCAGCAACATGGACGCTGTTGGACCGTCCCTACTTTCAACAAAATATCACCATACCCATCAGTACAACAATAGAATTAAAGTGGCCCAGTAATATGCATCCAGTGTACATCACCACAGATCCAGTGGGTAAATCCAATGTCCACCCCAAACATATTACTGCTGTGCAATACAACGCAGACGAGACTAAAACGACATTTCAGGTGGAAGACTCATTTGATGGTGATCTCTATTATTACTGTGGTGTGCATGAGGAGATGGGCATTCACAAAATAACTATTCAGCGTGTCATGCGTCGGTATTGCGAGAAGTGTCCAGCTGGCACGTTTTCTGGTGATCCCATGGCCACCACAGTATTGGCCTGCACCTTGTGTCCGCCTGGCACGTACTCGGACGCTATTGGGGCGACTACCGTAGGGACATGCCAGAAGTGCCCCTCGGGCACGTATCTAGCATTTGACGGGGCCACGAGTGTTGCAGAGTGCGTAGCATGCGCCGCGGGTACATATTCTCTGCGCGAAGCAGCAATCTCTGTGCAAAACTGCTCGCTTTGCGAGCCTGGCACGTACTCGGAGACGCCTGGGGCGGGACAAGCATCCATGTGTTTGCCGTGCCAAGCGGGCACATATGACGCGCTCAGCGTGTATGGTAGCGCCAACCGCACAGTGTGTGTAGAGTGCAACTCAGGGACATACTCAGAGGTCACTGCTGCTTTTACGGTTACTGTGTGTCGATTATGCGAAGCTGGCAAGTACGCGAGTGCGGGGAGCACTGTATGCACTGGGTGTGCCATTGGCACGTTTTCACAAACCGTAGGGGGGGGATCTGTTGATGTGTGTCGCAACTGCACAGTGGGGACGGAGGGCCTGAATTTGACCCATTGCCAGTCGTGTGCGCCTGGTCGCTACTCGGCACCAGAGGGACAGAGGTCACCGGGGTCGTGCGTGGATTGTGCAGCTGGAAAGATTGGAAACGGCCAGCTCATGGGCAGCGAGGGGGACTGCTATTTGTGTCCACGTGGCATGTTTGGGACGGCCACTGGCGCCACAGTATGCGAGGCATGCACCGCTGGAAAATACCAGGACCAACCCATGGCAACCATGGAGAGGGATTGTGAATTGTGTCCCGCCAACACGTATTCGGGCGCACTCCAGGCGACATCAATGACTAACTGTACGTCTTGTCCGTTAGGGAACTCGTCTGTGTCACCACGGGGTAGTACCATGCAGTCGGAGTGCCTGTATATTTGTGTGGAGGGTATGACAGGCTCGCCAGGGGCATGCGTGGACTGCGTTGCTGGCAAGTACAAGGCCACGTCGGGGGATGCGAACTGCACAGCGTGTCCCGCGCACTCGTCACCTGATTTGAGATCTGCAGCGTGCCTTTGCCACGCGGGGTATTACCACCACTCCGAGGGCGTGCATCCAATGTGTGTGGCTTGTGTGGGTGGGACATATCAGTCCGACATAGGCCAGCATCAGTGCCTCAATTGCGGACGCGGCACGTACTCTGACAGTACAGCTGCCACGAACGCCGACACATGCCAGCCCTGTCCATTCATGTACCACTCGCTGCTCGCCAGCAACCGTTCGGGGTTGTGCCGTGAAAAATGCTCCCCAGGGGAAACGGGGGCGTTTGACGACTGCACTTCGTGTGTCCCTGGGCAGTACAAGGACACTGTGGGCAGCTCTCCGTGTGAGACATGCGGCGAACACACGACCAATTTCCTCGGGAGTTATACGCACTGTGTTTGCAACGCAGGGTTTATGCCTGAGTCCGCAACATCTGTGTTTAATGTGGTAGGCTTAAACCAGGTCTTGGACATTGACATGTACATTGGTACCACTATCCTGTTTAACGTGAGGAAGAGTTACAATATCGAATTTGTGGCTGCAATCAATTCATGGCAGCAGATGTTTGTGTCTGCATCTGTCTTTACAGACTCCACCAAGCAAACACGGAGGACTGAAGTGCTGATGACCAGCAGGCATGACTTGGGTGGGCCGGGCTCTCAGTGCGTGGACATGCAATTGGCACGCGGTCAGACGACGCGACTGCGAGTGGCGTTAGAGTTCGTTTATACACACACATATTACGTTCAACTGGAGAATAAGAAGCCGTTGAACCCGATGGGGTGTGATCTCAAGCAAGAATTGATTGATACCACAGATGATGCTTGGCAGTCATATGATATTACTGTGCCCATGTTCTGTACACAGAACTTGACATATACGTGTTACCATGCCGAGTTTGGCGAACAGGATCAGCACACCAAACATATCATGTTGGTAGACCCTGTTCTGCCTTTTATGCGTATCCAAACGAGGGTGGTGAGTGTGAACAATGAGAACTACGATAAATACGGGGTGATAAACGTCTTTCCCGCATCTGCCTGGCCACCCCCTAAGCTGGAATGCGTGGCATGCGTGCAGGGTACATACAAGGCTGGTGCTGGTAATGCCCCTTGTGTCGCATGCGCGGCGGGCAGCCGTGCCAGCTCTGAAAACACGGCGTCCAACGAGCACTGTCAACTGTGTGAGAAAGGCAAATTCTCTGCAAGCGCAGGGTCTACAGAGTGCATAACGTGTCTTCCTGGAAAGTACAACTCTCTCCACGGGGCAAACTCGTCAGAACACTGTGTGTCGTGTGCAGCGGGCACCTACTCCACTGGACTCGAGCGTGACAGCATTGATGTCTGCCAGGCATGTACGCCAGGCAAATACTCTGGTAAGTCTGGGGCATATCAGAGCGAGACGGGGAGCCATGTGTGTATCTCCTGTGAGACTGGCACCTATAGTACGCACGGAGGTGCAACGTCTGCTGATACATGCACAGCTTGCCCGGCTGGCACGTTTGGCGAAGCCCCAGCGCAGAGCTCCGTGCACAACTGCACGTTGTGTGCACTGGGAAAGTACTCCTCCATGCTGAAGCTCACATCTGCTATTGGTGCGGACCCATGTGTGTGGTGCAGTGTAGGTACCTACAACCCAGAACGTGGTGCCACAGACGAGCACAAATGCACCGCATGTGCGCGTGGCAAATATACACTGGACGTGGCGAGCAACTTGCGAGACTCTGAGCAAGTATGTGTGAATTGTTCAGCTGGGCAGTATAGCGAGGAACCCCAGCTTGTTGTTCCGTCGGGAGCGACAGGGGTTCAGTGCACGCGTTGTCCGGGAGGCACCTACAGCACGACACAGGGGGCCAAGTCTAGAGACACGTGCGTGGCGTGCCCCGCTGGTAAATTCTTTGTGGTAAGTGCAGGCAATATTGGCACCGATGAAACAAGTGCATGCACAGAATGTCACGCAGGCACATACCAACCAGAGACACAGAAGATGGCCACAGTTACGCAAGGGGTGGTAATCAATCCCTGCCAGTTGTGCGGGCAGGGCACGTACGGCGAGACCATAGCAGCAGTGTCAGTCGCAAATTGCTCCTCCTGCCCTGCAGGCACTCACTCATGGTATATAGGAGCTTCCAGCAGTGACACGTGTTTGTTGTGCGATCGTGGAAAGTACTCTACGCAGACAGGACACTTTGGGGCAAATCCAATTGAGGTGCCATGTGAGAATTGCCCGCCTGGCACGTACAATGAAATTGCAGGTGCGTCTTCCAGCACAATGTGTATAGAGTGCGCTGCGGGTACATACTCGCTTGGAAGAATCATAGACAGTGGTGCTACATGTGTCCTGTGCCCAGTCGGCACCTACTCCAACACTACAAAACATGTAGTAAGCCACCCCGTCCAGCACTACTGCACGCCATGCAACGCGGGGTCGCACCTCGCGTCCACTGGGGGCACAGATGCTGGCAACTGTACGCTGTGCATGCCCGGCAAGTTCTCGCGGGGGGCAATAAACACGCGCATCTCAGAGTCTGCTGAATGCGAGTCGTGTGCAAAGGGCACATACTTCAGCCAAGCGGGCGCGCAACTCACTAGCTGTACAGCATGTCCCCCCGGCACATATAATTCCAACACCGGGTCATCGAGCAAAGCCGCCTGCATCGCGTGCGGCGCAGGGACGTATACCGACGTTTCCGGGAAGACGGGCAATGAGAACATCCACGTTTGTCTGCAGTGCGAAAAGGGTAAGTTTTCCAACAGCTCTGCGCGCGTGGGCCCTTGCACCAATTGTCCACCGGGTTCCTACAACGGGAACACCGCGAGCCGCTTACCAGAAGCATGCAAACTATGCCCCGCTGGCACCTATAACATCAATGAGGCCGCACCTGGGCGAGAGGCGTGCGTTGAATGCCAAGCTGGCTTTTACTCCAAAGTGACTGGCGCGAGTTCAGAAGACACGTGCCTGGCATGCCAGCAAGGAAAATTCAGCGAGACAGCCGGGCAGTCTTCCAATTCTTCATGCACTGCCTGTGAGGCAGGCAAATACCAACATGAAGGATGGATGCTCCATCAGAACAGTAAAGACCTCTGCAAGTGGTGTGCGCGTGGAAAGTACTCCACCAAACTCGCTGCGACCCGCAGTGACACGTGCGTTAATTGTCCATCTGGGCACTACCTGCCGCTCTCCACATTATTTGCTCCGAGCATCTTGTCGTGTATCGCGTGTGAAGCTGGAAAATATTCGGAGCGCGCTGGGCTGGCGAATCGAACAGAGTGTAAGCCGTGTCCGCGGGGCCATTTTTGTGCCGGAGGGGCGCATTGGAAGCTCTGTCCCCCGCACTCCACTGCCCCGCTCAATTCTGACAACCGGGAACATTGTGTGTGTCTGGACGGGTATAGCCTGAACAGTGCGACAAAACGTTGCAGCATATGTGGCGTGGACACGTACTGTGCAAACGGAAGTGGGCGGAGTCAGTGTCCACAAAACGCAAGAAGCCTTGCAGGGTCACACAGCGTGAGCGACTGTGTATGCAAGCCCGGGTTCTTTGGCCCGCCCACTGCGTGCGAGGCCTGCCCTGTCGGAGCGTTTTGCCCGGGAGGCCCTCACAGCAAGAAGTGTCCAGTCAACACAAAGTCGCAGCAGCAACACTCAGAGCGCCAAACAGACTGCCAATGTGCTGACGGGCACACGGGCGTCGCGGGGGGGCCGTGTATGATATGTGCACCAGGCACGTTTGCACCCATGTACAACAGTATTAACTGCAGTGTGTGTGTTGCGAATTCATACTGCGAGGGAGGGATGCATGTGGCCAGCTGCGACCTGGCCTCGACGTCAAATATGGGCGCCAGTTCGAAGGTCGAAGGATGTGTGTGTAACAGCAGCTATTACCGCGCTATTGAGCCACGTGAAGAAGGCACAGAAGAATGTTTATTATGCAACGACCCGGAACGATGCAGCGCGGCCCCCGTTGACGTGAAGCTTGGGGTGAAAGTGCCCTGGCATACGGGCACTCGGGGGGAGTTTATTGTGTTTGTGCAAGCATTGTGGAATAAGGTGGTGGATGTGGCTTTCGCCAAGACAGTGCCGCGACCTCAATTTGTAGTCACTCTGACACGTACCACCCGTGTTCTAGCGGGCGAGAGTGTCACTGGTGACAGTCAACCTATGACAGCGCTCGCGGGTCTAGTGTCTGTTACCCGCATACACGACGAACTCCGCGCGAGTCTGGCATTGGACGCGCAGCATGTCCTAGCAGCGTGCTTTGGGAATGGTGTCCTGCATAATGCGGCGCTACACTGCGCGCACGAGGTGTTTGTTGTATCAGATCCAGCCGCAGACCTGCCGCTGGCCAATATCCGTCTTGACCGTGAGTTGTCCCACGGACACCTGCTCAATTTCAGTGTAGTGGCAGCAGTGCCAGCCTCTGGTTCCCTCACCTTCAGCGACTCTGTATGCACCACGCGGCGCCAGTGTCGCCTCCGGGACACATCACACGTTGTGGACATGGGTGCTGGCCCCACACCAAGCGGGGTGTTGTTACCCAAATTCCCTGGGAACACCAACGCGTGGGCACAAAGGTCTTTCCCGGTGCACTTGCCTGAGCTGCGCTTGTGCCAGCAGGTTCCTGCGCTAGTGGAGACTGACTACCCGTGTCAGTATGGAGGGTGCTATTATGTTCTGGGTCATGATGGTACGGAGGGTCCGCTGGAGGTGCTCATGTTCCAGAACCATAGTAACACACTGCGTGTGCAGGCTGTCCCGTTTCTAAGCAGCAGCCGTGGCAACATGATAAAATGTCGTGGGGAAATTCCTGTCTCCACAACCTCACAAGGCTATATGCTGCGGATGAGGGAGGCAGTACTGAGCACAGTCTCGCCTGCTGTAGTCAGGCGTGTCGAGACTTTTCTGGTTGAAATGGAGCAGAACAAACTCGAGGACCCTCGTGAGTTTGAAAGTTCGCTGACCTCGGGCAACGAGCATACCTATGCAGTGACGGGGCTGGACATTGTCTTTACTGTGAACGACACTGGGGCTACGTCCGGTATGATTCGGTCGTCGGTAGCCGGATATCTCAGCAGCGAGCTGGGCACTGTTGGGGATGTGAAAGTGCTGAATGTCGGGTACAACCAGGCCTTTTTCGACGCGCCGTGTTCGGAAGACAACAAGCACATGAACACGCATGGCTTCTGCCAGTGTGACGCGGGATTCTTCGGCGCTTACGCAGCAGAATGCGAGCCGTGCGGGCAGGGCATGCATGCCGAGGGTGAGTTTCAGTTTACGTGCACAACCTGCCCCGCCAATGAATACTGCCCTGACAGTAGTACAATGCGCCCGTGTCCAGAGAACAGCACCGCGAATCCCGGGTCGTCTGAGCTCACAGAGTGCGTGTGCCTCTCGGGTTTTGTGGGCAACCCTGGGGGACCATGTCAGGAGTGTTCAGGAGAAGCGTTTTGCGGGGCCGGCGACCAGGAGCTCTCCGCGCGGCTGACGGTGAAATTCAGCGAAAATATAGAGGCAAATGCCTATGCGAATTTTGACCAGGTTCTCATTGATAGCCTTGCCATGCCAGACACTGTCGTGGACGTGGACGGGTTCGTGTTCACTGCCTCAGTGTCGCAGAGCCTACGGATGGACGCGGCAGGCATACCCTTCCTATCAGACTTGGCTTACAACAGACAGGCAGAGAAAAAACTTGGCAGAAACACCATTGTACGACACGGGAGCACGGTCGTGCTGTGGGCTCAGTTTGGTGGGGCCACACAAGAATATGAGCTACGGAGTGCACTCCTGTCTGTATATGGGGACATTGCTGTGGTTGATGTGCAACCAGGGGCAGGGTCATCAGCTGTGTTTGACACAATAGTGCGCGTCGCGCTCAACCAGAGTCTGAGCAACGCAGATGTGGCAATGGAAGCCAGTCTGTTGAAATCCAGACATCCAGGGATGTCTCAGGTCATCAGCGGACTCCGTCGCTCCTCGTCGTACGGGTGGGCCACAGTGGGGACAAATGTATCATTTGAAGTAGATGTAAACGTGGTGTATATTAAGCCCCCCGCAGAAATGAACACACTCTTGGTGGAACTCCTTTCATTGGAGGAAGACAATGTGTTTGTGGTGAATATGGAGCCTAAATTTGAAGTAGTGTTACGCATTACGGCCCCCGGGCGTGCGCAGATTACGTCAGTCCGCAACACAATGCAAGAGACTGTGCAAAAAGCAGTACTGATTGAAGACCAAGAAGCGACGGTCGGACGGCCCAAGCTGAGACAGACAGTGGCAGTGCTTGAGGAATGTCCTTCTGGCGCTAATCGCACAGCATCGAGCGGGGGCGAGTGTGTGTGCGCAGCGGGGCTCGCGGGTCCTGCAGCGGGTCCGTGCAATGTGTGTGCTGCGGGGTCCTACACCTCCGCCGGGGCTAGCGCTGATCGCCGTCGGACATGTCTGGTGTGCTTGCCTAACTATTATTGTGAGGGGGGGCAGATAATCTTGCAGTGTCCTCTTGGGAGCAGTTCAGTTTTGGGAAGTCAGACACTTGAGGACTGCAAGTGTCCAAGCGGCAGTGAACTCACCCTGAATGGATGTGAAGAATGTCCAGACAAGGCGAGCTGCGAGCAAGGTGCGCTGGAACAGGTTCAGCAAGTCCTGTTTTCGTCACAAGAGTTATCACCAAGCGTGGATGCCACAGCACTCGATACCTATGTCAATACACTGAAAGAGGAGGGCCTGACGCCCACACAATATTCCTATGGGCTGCGCGTAGAGCAGGATCTCTTGATTCCCCCCGCATACGATCCGCCTCCAGTGCTCCTCACCCGTGCGTCGTTGCAAGCGGGGGTGAATGCAAACATGAATCTTTTACCTTTGTATGCTTCCGTACAGGAGATGTCACAGGACGAGGTGGTATGGGAAGCTGAACTCACAAACACAAACACCAACATTGATGAACTCCAGGCTGCCATCACTGCTCTATTCACAGGAAACACAAAGCCCACAATTGTGCTGGCCAAAAAACCCAGTCCTGCGCAAGGCGTGTATGTCATCACCATTAGCCTCCCCAGTCCAGGCGAGGATACGAGTGCTGGTGCTCTCCGTCTGTTACTGGGCCTTGGGCAGGATACGAGTACTGGTGCCGCGTATAGTCTGTTTGGAGCAGACAGCAAAGACCTCACGGTCAGCAGCGTGAAACACGTTGTGCGTCCCATTATCTCCGTGCCCCCCCCCGCATTCACGTCTGGGTTCGTGCAGACTATTGTGCAGGACGCGGCCACAGCAACCGACAATGGACTACAGACTAGTGCCGAATTTGAAAGTTTTGCGTATTCTGTCCAATACAACACAGCAGATCACGACATTGATAACCTGGCATCAGTGTTTGACGGTGATGGCTACGTGTCGGTTCTTCCAGTCCCTGTTGCTGTCATTGCGCCAGTTGTCGTATGCCCTGTCAACGCTTCTAAAAACATTTCCAATGGGTATGTCTGCGAGTGTGACACAGGGTTTCTTGCGACGGCGGCGGGGGAGTGCGCGCCATGTGAAGCAGGCACCTTCTTTTCCCAAGCACAGTGCCAGTCATGTGAGGCCAACAGTTTCTGCATTGGCACTGCCGCAAATATGCAAGCGTGTCCGTTGAACAGTATATCTCTCCCGCGCGCACAAGCACGAGGGGACTGTGTGTGTGAATCGGGGTTCTCTCCCAGCCCAGACGCGGCCCCCACTGTGTGTGTGGCGTGTGCTGCAGGAATGGCATGTGAAGCAGCTTCTTCAATCGCGCGACAAACCGTGTACGGCAGCGCCACGCAGATAGCCAGTGTGCTGGGGGGTAATAGTGCTCTAGCACCTCTTGCATATGAGTACAACTGGGAAGCAACCGGAGCACTCGAGACCCCAGAGAATTGGGATTCGGACACAGAACCTGATAACACACAAAATTTCGCGTTTTCTCGTGACATGATACAGGCGGCGCTGAACTTGAATTTGGGCCTGCCAGCAAGCGCATCCACCCTCGAATACGACGCACACAGCCTGATTTGGGAATACACACTGGAAAAGAAGCAAACATCAGTACAGTGGCTGCAAGCGTTGCTCACTGACCAGTTCGAGGCAATACCGGGGGCAGCGGCTATTAGTGTCTCGCCGTCCCCTTCTGACGACCTCTCGGCAGCTCCCCCTCGAAAGCGTGTGCGCGTGGAGGTGTCGATGCTGGGTCTGTCTACTGTGGAAATGAAGAAGGAGATGCTGAATAATATGCGCCTTGGAATTCAGGCATCGCTGGTTAGCTTTGCCCAAGAACCCCCAATTTCCCTTCCTCCTAATGTGTACACGCTTGAGACGCAGCCCGTGAAAGAGTTGGTGCGTGCGCGCGTGACTCTCCAAGGTGAAAGCATGAAAGCAGTCGCGAATGGTGAGGACAACCTCGCGCAGTCTCTTCAGGGCGTTTTCAGGGGGGAATACATGCCTGCCCAATTGTCGACACCACGCGAAGTGGTGGCCGTGGGGGAGCCCCGTGTCGGACTCGTTTTTGACACGACTTCTGTCGCCAACAGCGTATCGTTCAATGCACTTGCAGAGCAGTCCGGACTCGAACCCACTTTGCCAGTGAACGAGGTGGTGGCGCCCCAAACTTGCCCGGAGAACTCCACAAGGTTTGAGAGCGGGGGGGTGTTCTCCTGTGTATGTGAGTTGGGAAATGCAGAAATGGCATCTGGGGGTGGTTGTGTCTGGTGTATTCCTGGCTTTTACAATGCAGAGCGTGGGAAGGAGTGTGTGCCGTGCCCTGCCAACTCTTACTGTGAGGGTGGTGGTGCGAGAACAGACTGCCCGTTGCACAGTACAGCACAAATTGGTTCAGGGGCTGCACAGGACTGTGTGTGCTCTAACACATTCACGAAGAACATGGCTGGGTTTTGCGAAGCGTGTGCGGAAAACACTGTGTGTGAGGCAGACACATTCTACGCCACACAGACTGTGTTGTTGACGGACATTAGCAGCATGGATGAGAGCCAGATTTTGGCCTATAGTAACGACCTGAAACTGGCAGGCATGTTCCCTGAAACTTTTACTTACTACACGACGCTCACACGGACGCTAGACGTGGAGGAATCCACCATAGACATTCAAAGCACGGTCCCGGGTTCGGACGCTACGTATCAAATAGCCATGAATAGAAAGCTGGGCTTGCCTGACAGTGAGGAGACCCTGGTTGTTGCTCAGTATGGTGTGTGCTGGCAGAGTGTATTTAGTCTCCCCGGCTTGAGCGCGCTGGAACTCGAGACAGTGCTGCAAGAATCGATTGCCAATACACAGACTGTTTCCCCGTCACGACGCAGATTACTGCTCGCATCGGACTTGTCGTGTTGTGACATAGAAATCACAGTGACCAGTCATGATAGTGATGGCTGTGCTGGGTGTCTCGAGGTGTCGGTACGCATGGAGCTATTGGACACGACACTCGAAAATACGCAAAGTGTCAGACAACAGACCATCACAATGATGATCAATCATGTCAAGAACATAAAACTACCATGGGGCGTGGAATGGCCCACAGATGGCGTCGAGAGCCTGTTTGAGAGTACAGTCATGGGCATCCAGCTGCCATTGTTGGTTGGTGTAGATAACATAAAGGGTGCATTGGATTTTGTTGACACTGCGGGCACTGAGATGAGTGTGGAAGTCAGTGAAGTGGCTTACACATATGCATTTGTTGTGGGCGTGGAAGGTAATATAGAAACAACTCGCTCTGCACTAGAGAACCTGCACAAGAACCAGGACATCACTGTTGAACTACCCCCTGCTAGTACTGAGATTGTAGCACCTGTTCCGTGTCACGGAAATTCCACCAAAGACACTGTGACTTATGCGTGCGTGTGTGTGTTGGGATATGCAGGCGGCCCACACGGGCCGTGCCGCAAATGCTCTCCGGGTTACTACACTAACTCCGACAACAGCGAGTGTGTCGTGTGTCCAGCTGGCTTTTTCTGTGTCGGCGGGCATGCAAAAGCAGCTTGTGACTCCTACTCGTTTTTGACCTCGGCACCGCGTTCCAGCAGCGCCGACATGTGTTTCTGTGAAGCGGGTTACCAGGCCAATACCGACCATTCAAAACAAGATGACGAGCCGTGTGTGTTGTGTGACGTAGGAAGTCATTGTGGGGTGCGACGCTCAGAAGAGACGCGGTCTGTGCAGGTCACAGAACTCGCGGGGCTCAATGCTCTTGATAACACAGAACTCGGCACTTGGTTCAAGAAACTAGAAATGGCGACACAACGCGTGTATAAGGCCTCGAGCGCCACTGTGGGCGGGTTCAAGTATGACAGTATGTTATGTGCTCCCATTACGTACAAAGGAACAAATTACGGGGCAACTGGGTACGATCTTGGTACACAACAGGACCTGTCAGCACCCACAGACACCGTGCGAACCACGCTGGGTCTTGCACGGCAGGGGACAGTATTTTCTCTTGTGTCGCACACAGTGCACATCAATGACACATGCAAAGTCCCCGAGTTCACCAATCAAGAGGTCCACAATGCATTTGCCTCTGTCCTCGCAATCAAGGTGCCAAACGCTGAGTTGTTTTCACAAGAAGATCAGAGCAACCCGCAGCTCAAGACGGTTTCAGTGCAGTTTGAGGTGATTGGGATGACATACGAGGACAAAGTTTCACTGATACGGGCAGTCTGGGACACTGTGTCTGACGCGTCGCAGCAAGTATTGTCCACCACCACGTGTTTTCACCGTGACGTGTTTACTGGGGACATGAGCAACGCTGTGTTCATGGAGTTACTTGGTACGGAGCTGACAGTCTCGCCCGAAAACTTACGGACGCCTGTGGAAGTGAACTCTGCTGTTGTGGATGTGTTGTTATCCAAATCTGGTAAGAGAACCCAGAGCAATGACTGCCCTCCCCTCGTGTTCTCATACACAGTGGCAACATTGGATGGAAACATTGACACGGCGAGCAACGCACTGACGGAGGACTCAGATTTCCTGCAACTCTTTGGCCTGGATGCAGATTCTGCTGTTGTGGGTGCCTTTGCATTGAGCGCTCCAGAGTACAGCACGGCAATGGAACCGCAATGTCCTTCAAACTCCACGCGAAATGCCTCCGGGGTGTGCGAGTGTGATGAGGGAAATGCGGGCAGTGTGTGCACGTGGTGCGTGCCAGGGTCTTTTGCGCACACGGACGCCGCAAAACGCAGCGTGGCTTGCTTGCCGTGTCCCATAAACAGTTTTTGCCTTGGCGGGGGGCATGAGCAGGTCTGTCCCGGGGGCGCAAAGGCTTGGGCCAAGACCAGCACACAAGCATTGTGCTTCTGCCCGCCCTCGACTGCACTGGGGGACAGCGGGTGTCAGAAATGTGACGAGGACGGCGCGCCATTGGCATGCACACAACAGCCTCCCCCACTCAAACAGCTCCGTCGCATCCGCGTGCCAGAGGCTGCGCGTCTTAGTGTAATGACAAAATCCGAGGCGGAAATCTGGGTGCAAGAGGGGGCGAGGCTTGTGGAGGAAATGCTCGATGCGCAGACTTCAGTGCTGGCCGCGCTAGTGTTTTCAGTGCTCATGCGGTTCCCGCTAACACTAGACACTTTAGCCGTCAGCACCAGTAAATTTGCCACAACTAACACCAAGAAGCTCCAAGAAGCCATGAGCGACGCGTTGCTCGCGCCACACTCACTGCAGACGCTGGTTGTTGACCGACATCACGTGGTCTGTACAGGACACTTTGTGTTTGTGCGCGACTCAGCGCAGGAGCTTCAAAACGGTCTTGCTGCGGGACTTTCAGGCCTGTCCGTGCCAGTGCCCGTGCACGTGTTTGTCAGTGACGTGATTGGCACGCGGGGGGCAAAAGAGATGATGGTGTGGTTTGAGGCAATGGGTATAGTTCAAGACACAAAACAGGACGTCGCGGCCCGTGTTGCTGGCGAGTTGTTCGTTTTCTTCAAGGACAAGGCACCATCTGCGGTGTTTGCATGGTCAGAGGACCTTGATGTCACTCTGTATGCCCCCACAGTGGGAATTTTCCACGCGCCCGCCAGTGTGATTGACAAGGCGCGTGCCGTGCTCGCACAGAGTATTAAAGCCGCAGCTGCGGCAACCACAGAGCTAGAGTTTGTAGAGTTTGAGTTTGTATCTATTCTCGAGGATCTTCCAACCGGCGAAACGCATCTTGAAAATAGTGAGGAGTTGCTGGCGTGGGTCCAAGAAGCAACTACGGCTGAGACCCCCGCCCAAAGTATCAGCTTCGGGCCTGCCGAGCCATACCTGGTTGTGCAGGGGGAGGAGGAGCTATGCCACCAGTATGCCTCTCGGAAGAACACACACCAGTGTGAATGTGACCACACCAGTGGATACACCGGCCCAATTGACACTGGACCATGCACACGCTGCCCCCCTGGGTTCCACATTTTGGTAGGTGAATGTGTGGAGTGTCAGGCCAATCACTATTGCACAGACGGCATCAGTACACAGGAGTGTCCGTCTCCCTTGGTGTCTGTGTCGCCCGCGGGGTCCAGCACGCGCGAGCAGTGTGTTTGTATATCAGGGTATACACAAAACCCACAAGACAACGGGTGCGAAGAGTGTCAGTCTGGGGGAATTTGCCAGACCACTGTACTGAGCGCGAACGTGCCTGTGTTCATTGAGATAAGCGCGCTGAACCAACTAGACAACACGCCTGCACGCGAGCAGTTCGTGGCGGACGTGTTGCTCAAAATGGCTGATCTCACACAGAGCCCTCGTGTTGTATTAGGGGATACAGGTGTGACCTATGCAATTGATGTCCAACACGACTTGCTTGTCCCTGTGCTCTCCTCCAAGACAATGCGTACCGCAGCTGAGTTGAACACCAATTTGAATGCCATGCTTACAAACACAGCTGAAGGGCGTGTCCTGCACACCTCGCGTGAGACGTTGGTGTTGCGCAAGCGCACACTCAAGTGGGACGCTGTGCTCGACCGGAGCTCGCAGACCACTGCGCATGTGCGGCGTGACATTATGGCTGACGTGGCTGCATTCCCAGGGGTTTTTGATGTGCATGTACAAAAGGGTGATATCCACGGGCAGCACATTGTGCGCGCACGCGTAGAGACGCTCAACATGACGGTTGCGCTTGAGCAGTCATATGTGGAGGCCCTGCAACAGGTGGTGGGCTTGTACACTGCACGTCACCCCGGGACAGCCCACGTAGCCAACACGCTGGCGCTCTTCACAGAGGCGCAAGTGAATACTGATGCTCTTTACTCGCCAGCCGTCGTGAAAACCGCTTTGAGTCACGTGTACGGGGGGGTACACATTGACGATGACGATGTGTCTGTGGCAGTGAATATCAAGTGTCTGGACGTGACAGACTTTTCTTGGGTAGACAGGCCCGACAGCCTGGGCCCAGACTACGAGTTTGGACCCCTCAAAGTAGATCGACAGGTGCTGAAAGATTGTGTTGCGAACGCCGAGCGCAACATAAACAGAGTATGTGTATGCCACTCGAATTTTGTGCGCAACGCCCTCGGGGACTGTGTATCCTGCGAGGCTGGCACGTTTCAAGAAGGACTTGAGTGTGTTGCGTGCAGGGCGGGCTACTTCTGCAAGGCGGGCGTCAGGCCCACGATATGCCCGAGCACATCATCATCACAGCCCAATTCAGCCTTGCGAGAGCACTGCTTCTGCACTCAAGGTTTTAAAAAGAACATATTGCCCGGCGACCCAGCAGGCTTTGAATGCCTGCAGCCCCGTGACGGCGAAAACCCCCCGGGGGAGCCTGACCGTGAAGTGGCGTTTTCGTGGGTGTTTGATCAGCTCACTGGGCTTGAGTCGGCGGGAAGTAGTGCTGATATCACGCACCTTGAAACTAGACTGTTGCATGAAGTTCAGGCCGGACTGCGTGCAGCGCCTGGGGGGACGGACAGCATGAGTGTGCAACTCGCCGAGACAAGTTGTGTTTACCATATTTCCGTGTCGGAAACTAAAGACTGGAACCTGCGCACATTGCTGAACATCCCTAAAGTGGAATCACACTATGCTATGTATAGTGCTGGGCTCGGTTTGCTCTCTGTAGCAGAACACACCCTGGAAATCACCGGCACTGTAGCGCACGAGCTAGCCGGGCCATTGGACGTCGAGTTCGAGGTGCGCGAATTTGTGCTCGAAACCTACCAGCTCATCACCTCAAATATGCTGTCTGTAGAGGTGCGCGGCACGGCTCTTGAGGAGTACAGGGTCACCGTGCATATCAACCTGCGCGTAGACCAGGACACTTTGGACGACACAGACCCCGCAAATATATTGGTGAGGCTGGGGCGTTTTGTGACGGACATCAACAATAAGCATGCGACCAGTGGTCGCGACGAATACATGAGCACTGGTCCATGTGACCTGGAACGTGGCACTGGCACTTGTACAACACAACACGTGGCTTTTGAGCTTGGCAGTACCAGCATGCAGCCCCCGGTTGTTATGCTCGGACAACTGTGGGCGGATACACAGACAGCGTCTGTGTTGGGTGCGCGTGTAGAGAGCATGGCCGTGCATCTACTCCTCACACAAAAGCTCTCGAGTGGGGGCATCTCTGACATTGGGGCGGTGCTCTTGCAAACCCCATCCTTTCTCGACGCTGTCGAGGCCATTACTGGAAATTCTGGGGGAGGGGGTGTGTCAGTGGAAGTGACTCCAGGTGTGTCCGTTGTGTCGTGCGCTCCTGACACTACTCGTCTTGGGGGGCGGTGTCGGTGTGACGCAAGTTTTGAGGCAAACGGGCAGGCTGACAACGGGTGCATAGCGTGCACCCGTGGACACTTTTGCCCAGGAGCCGGTGTGCGAAAATCGTGTCCGGCCGCCCAGCGCGAAGGGTCTATTGTAGACAACCCCGGCGCATTCTACGGGCTGTCGCGCGAGACACAGTGCACCTGCCCCCCGGGCTTTTTAAAGACAACTGTTGGGTGCGAACTTTGCCAGGCGAACTCGTATTGTTCTGACGGCGCCCGGCAGAGCGAGTGCCCTGCGCACTCGTGGTCTGAGTCAGGGAGCGAGAGCAGGGGAGATTGTGTGTGTGACGGTGGGTTTCAAATCAAGAGTACTTCCACCCTCCCCTCTGTCACTCCGCTACTGTCTCTTGATGAAAGCAGTACCGAGTGCCGCGAGTGTGGGGCGGACTGCACGTTGAGTAATCTTGCGTTTGACATCAACCTACCAGCAGTGACACTGGTGGACTATGGAGGCTCAGCAGAAGACGCCACTGCGGCTGTGATAACGGAAGCTACTAAGTCAGCGGGGGGCGCGAGAGTGGAAATGCGCAGAGTGTTGTCGCGCTTTCAATATAAGCGTCCCATCACAAATAATATGATGGGAAAGTACAAGTCGTCGTTTCCGAGCAGTGTGACTTCTACTCTAGAGCAAAATGTGGACACGACAGGCGCCGTGTCGCATGCCAATGTCACTGTGTCGACTCCTAGTCTCGTCCTCGAGTCAGTTATTTACTCATTGTATGAGCTAGATGTTTTGAAGGATTTCGCAAAGCAATTGCGGGACAAGGCGTCCCCCCCCCAGCGCCGGCTACTGTCCGCAGTGGACGGCACGGAGTGTTCGGAGTTGGTGTTTACGCTGGGCATGATTGCCGTGTGCGCAGTACAGATTGACCACACCTATCTGGAGCTGGAGGAAGTTGCTGCTATCAGGAAAATGGTACCGTCTGTAGTCCTCGACAATAACATGCAACTTTTCATGCAGTTTGAGGTCACAATGCAGACGGAGCAACTGGTGGATAGTGAAAGTACCGCAGACACAATCACTGAATCTTTTGAGGATCTAATGGATAAAGAGGTCAAACATGTGGACGCGGGGATGAGAAATGGAGGGGCCTCAGCCGTTACCAGCGAGGGCGTGGCCATCTCGTTTGCAATCATTGGCAGCAAAATTGCCGTGTCTGAGGGCGTGCTCGACAACGTGATGGCCATTGCGCCAGTGCGACTATTGGCTTCTGGTAAGAACCTGCGGTACTCTGCTGTGGTATTGGAAACGCCCGCGCCGCGCGCTGCACCGTTGCCGAGAAATGTATCCTCCGCTGCCAAGCCAGCAACCACTCAGACGAGTACAGGCTGTGCGGCAGGTGCCACCAAGTCTATGAGGACCCAAAACGCGTGCGTTTGTGCGACTGGATCAGTGTGCACGCCTCCCGCGCGGGACGCCGGGGCGGGGTGTGTGGAGAATGCAGTGCATGTCTGTGTCACGAGCAAGGACAGCAGTGGTTTGCCCTTCGAGGTATGGGTTTTTGTGGGCATAGGGGTACTCTTTCTTGTTGGAGTGATGCTGGGTTATGTGCTGCACCACAGACACAAAAGGACAGTATCTACGTTCCCTCTCCCTCACTACATGCCTCCCAACCAACAGTTTCCCTATCAAAATCCTGAGCGCACATATCATTTTGGTAATGCATTCTGAAATAGAGCTACTGGTCTGCATACACGACAAGAAAGTGCTTCTGTTTGTTGTGTGTGTGTGTGTTTTTAACAAGCGTTTTGTATTGAATAAAAGATGTAAAACCATCACACATTTGCATGCCATTTGACTCTAGTATTCAGTGAGGCGCACTACGCGTCCCCTCGGCGCGAGGGTATCACTTGTGCATGTTCTTGTACGAGAGAACAACACTCGCAGAACACAGTGTCGCAGACGTCGCCACCACAATTAGACTCTCGGATGCCACCGTTTCTCTCACGGATGTGTTTGCGAGTGTAATTGTGTAGGATGCACCCACAGGGGATGCATCCCATCATGAACGGCAAACCTATCACCACGTTCCCAACACCCAAACTTGCCGTGGAAATACAAGTGAGACACATATATGCGCAACACGCATTGTAGTAGGACTTGCCAGCACAGTCCAGCGCATCGCTCCCGGGAGACAACACCTGATTGATCTCAGCAAATACAACGCACGGACAGAACAGTGCACAGCAAAACAGGCGGGGGTCTTGTTGCAGACAGGAAAAGAGTCCAGAATCCCAGTCATTACTGAGGGGTTCTGTCTGGCTGTTTTCAACCAAAGGGGCTCTAAACTCAGTGTCTGTGTCCTGCCCATGTACTTGTGCAAGTGATGGCGAAACGGGAATGTGGTGTTGCATGTAATTTGGTGGGCAATTATTACACTGGTCTGGGTAGTATTCAGGGTCTATCATATAAAACAATGTGTAGTGGTGGTGGTGGTGTACGTGTCATATGTGGACAAATGGTGCTTTTATATGTAAATACCCGCAAAGGATGTCCAATGTGATGAGCACGTGTTTTAACTTTCTTTATTAAGAAACAGACTCGCAACAATCACCGCAAAAACTAAAAGAGTTTGATGACACAATTCCGCGTAACCTAACTGATAACAATGGTCCTTAAAATCCTCAATAAACAACCAACCCAAACCAACCACTCACCAACCACTCACCAACCACTCACCAACCACTCACCAACCACTCACCAACCACTCACCAACCACTCACCAACAACTCACCAACCACTCACCAACAACTCACCAACAACTCGCCAAGCCAAAGCAACACTCACCATGAACTCACCATATACACATAAATATAAGGATACTAAGCTTCTACTCACGAGAGTTGTGAGGGCAAAACCTTGTACCATGAAGCTGCTTCGACTACAGACGGTCGAACGAGGCTTCCGATTGTAGTATATTGATAAGAATCCTGCATGGCAGGGCCGCGTTTGTTTACAGCTCCAATCACGCAGTCAACATCCCGGGGAAGACGTCCGTCATTTGCTTGCTTGGCGTCAATGGTCACAATAAAATACAGGATAGGTGCAAAAGTCCCCTCCTTGAAAAACTTCCACGGACCAACCACTATGGCGTCGAACATCATGGCTGAGGTTATTGCATTGTTCAATGTTAGCACATGAAGCGCGCGCACACGCGCAGCCAGCCATATGATAGCATCTGGAGGCGTGTCGTCGCTGACGAAGGCAGTGCGCGCGCGCCCCGTCTCTGAACAAACGCCACACTTGCACAGACTCGACGCGAAACACGCTACGGTTTTGTCTTCTGTCACAAAATCATTGTCAAATAATAGTTTCTTGGTTTCTTGCAAGAATTCTTCCCTGCCCGTCTTGAACTCCAGAAGCATGTACTCCACCATGCCATGAGCTGCTTCTGCCGCTTTCATAGCAATACGCAACTCAGTAGACAGGGCACTGGTAGGTCCAGAGATAGTCGCCACTTGCTTATTGAATTTACGTCGCTTCGCTTTTGAACCAACAACCCCCGACGCCTCACATGGCTCAATTTCCTTGGTGTCCTCGGGCGACAACAACTCGGATTCCAGATCATGACGATAGCACACTTTGACATTTGAAAAGTCAGCACGGCAAAGAGGACAATCTTGTTGATTTGGTTGTCCATTCTCACTACCCATGTATGTGGTGTAGTTGCTGGACAAGAGCTGAGCAGCACACACAGCGTGGAACGCGTGGTTGCAGGGCAACAGACGCACAAAAGGGGCATTCCCCGTGTCATCTTGGCAAATGCCACAGAACAAGTTTGAGTGGACGTCAGTAGAAGAGGGGATTGTCGCCGCGGGGGCACACAATGTTTCCAACTCCCAGGACGTAACGCGGATGGAGAGTCCTCCGTGCGCATGCACGTAGTCCACTAGTGCGCGTGCGTTGTCAGCAGTCACGCAAACATTTTTTGTCTGGTGCAGCTGTGACACCAGGGCTTCTGTGATATCCACACATGGAGACGAGATCTTGCCATACAGAATGGCCTCCCCGAGCTGCATTGGGATGCGTCGCATGTCAATAAATACGGAATAGTGCATGTTCCCTCCCCATCGGTTTGTCAAATCCTCGAGGAAAAGTATCTCGTCATCAATCCGAACCTTCTCGACAATACGTTCCTCAACGCAGACCTGCACTTGTTGAGTGTCTGTGGTGGTGGGGTATAAAATTGCCATGTAGTTCACGAGCTTAGTCATCACAATTGTCTGTTCAGGCGTGTGTGACGAGAGCGGGATCACGTGCTTCATATGGACCCATTTCGTGCGCGTGAGATCTTGCATGTCCTGCACATGTCCGTGAGCTTTGCCTGTGGCACCCCAAGGTTTGACCTCGAGAAGATTGACCCGAGTGTCATTCCATGCGGCGTCCTCAACACCAAACAGATGTACAATGTCTGTCAGTGCCACTACGTGCAAGTTGCCAGCCCCAAGCGTGTCGGAAATCTCAATTATCCGGGTGAAATCCTCGGCCATCATCTCCATGTTAGTGTTGGGGATTCCCTCCATCTGCATGTACTCGGGCATTGACAGCAGCGTGCGTGTGGGACGAGACCAGGAAAAGTACAGATGAAATCCAAAAACTGACCTTTATTTGCTCGTGCCGGTACGTTCGCGAAGAAACCAGTATTATAGTGACACGTGTCTTACGGGATTATTTTGAGATTTTCGAGATTTTCGAGATTTTGGAGATTTGGAGATTTTGAGATTGATATTACGTACTTGGGAGATTATTTTGAGATCTTGAGATTAATATTACGTACTTGCGAGATTTTTTTAGATCTTGAGATTAATATTACGTACTTGCGAGATTTTTTTAGATCTTGAGATTAATATTACGTACTTGGGAGATTATTTTGAGATCTTGAGATTAATATTACGTACTTGGGAGAGTATTTTGAGATCTTGAGATTAATATTACGTACTTGGGAGATTATTTTGAGATCTTGAGATTCATATTACGTACTTGAGAGATTATTTTCTGAGATATGAGAATAATGTTACGTACTTAAAATTTATTTTTAGTGCACGTGCACTGAAGACATTGGTGATGGAGGTGCCCCCACATGCTCTTGGCATGTTTCATGGTCAAGCTCCCTCTATAAGTTTTAGCATTGACAGATCCTTGATGTTTTGGAATCGCAAACCACTGGACCTGCGCAAACAATGCACTTACAACGCATCTGCGTTGGTACTTACCGGGATGGAATCTTATGTCCTTGGGATTGTCTTCAAGATCGACCCCGCTTGTGAGGAGACTTTCCGCGAACGGAAGAAGTGGGCATTGGTCTGTAAACAGTGGTGTGTTTGTGAGGCCGTTGCGCGTGTCGATCATGTTTGGTGTGGCCCGTTTTTGGCTGCAGCGGACACTTTTGTACAGGAAGTTCCGCTGCTGCGAGAGCAGGCACTTCTGTCACAAATCCTTCTTGGCATGAAGACGTTTCAGTCCAATGAAAATGCGGTAGTAGTAGCCTGCGTGGTTGTCGCTGATCTTACACTATTGGACTTTGCATCACATAAGACTATTCTAGTGGATGCCGTGTGCTCAGGGTTAATCATGACAACAATGCACGTGCACCGCAAGAATGAGTTGATTGTGGAAAAGTGTTGTGTTATTTTGCAAAGCATTTGGAGAAATGTGTTCACTGTACCGTTGTTAGGATTGGGGGTACCTTGTGTCACTGATGGAATGCCCGAGGCCTCAGCAGAAGCACTCCAAATGTTCCCAAAGAACCGAAATGTGCGATTCTTGGCATCTTGGTTGAAGAATGTTCCAGCAGGGGTGCGGATGGTTTGCGGACGACCAATTTAGATGGAGAAATGTGGTTTTATTGAGGAGGGACTAGTATGACAATGTGCTGGTGGTGAGATGGATTAGAGAACATGAAATCGATTTGGGATGAATGAGATCAATGTCTCATTTCTAGGGGGTAGGATGCGAAACAGATTACCATCCTCTTTGATGACTTGATTGTCTAGTGGTTGTAGGATGACGAAAGCTTTCGACAGATGCAAATGTTGTTGTAATAAACCATATATGATATAATGTGCGTGTAGAGCCTTTACACTTGTATTATTGTAGAAGTATGCTATATAAAGAGAGTTGTACTTTGATGTCTTCAACCACCATAATGTATACAGACATTTGTGAAGAAGGTACTGAAGGATTGCAATCACCAGACATGACTGATATTATATTCCCTGTATTCCAAATACCGGATCCACCACTTAAGATTTTCTGTGAGAATGTGAAACGGGCAGAAATGCGTGGTAACTATTACGAGGCCAAATTCATTATTAGACAACTGGATACAGTGTGTGGGAAAGAGATGTACGCCACATTCAACATGAAATTTCAGATGTTCGACCCGGAATTGTTGAAAGGTCCTGCAATACATCAACCCTGGTGTGTCCAAGTTCAGGACTTGGACATCCACGATGCAAATCACTGTCCGCAGGACTTGTGTGTGTTATTTGGCAAAAATATGTTTTTGTATGTGCATGGAGTCATTCTCCACTTCCACAGAACCCTCAAACTGGATTTGCAAAAACTTTCAGTTTCCCTTGGCACAAAGTTACACGAGGAAACGCGCAGAAAATTGAGCACTTCTGTGTGTCTGGAGTGTTACAAGATTGATACTGTTAACACGAAGACACTACGGGATAGTGATGGCATCATTGACAACATAGAGTATCATTCTGTACACAATGCTGATTTTTCATTTGCTCCGCGCTTGCGCGGCGAGCTCTTTGTGGTACAGGATACGCGCCAACCAACACAACACTCGCAACACACGGAATATTTCTCGGTGTATCACACAGACACAAAGGAGGTGGTGGCATCGTTTTCCTTGTTTGTAGATCGCCACTGGGGAATATCTACACCAAAATTACAGACAGTACCTGTCGCGCAAATATGCTTCTTGGACAGTCAACCAAATTCATCCCATGGCTTGCTTGTTGATTTTGTCTTACAATATGCCATTGACGCATGCGCTGGCCTCGCTCGAGAACACGACTTCCACGTGCGCGTATTGGAATACAAGATGTCTGATACGGAACTCGGGCGCAGCTCAGAACTGGACAAGTGTCTCGTCAATTCAGACTTCATAACAACCTTCCGGGGTATTCACCGGGAGGTGGTGTCAGACACAGGGGCATTCAAGGTAGGTGACATATCACTAGTGCCTGACATGCAGAATCTGGCCCCTGTTCTCGGAATTCTATGTTGTTACAACAATCAGATGCAAAAAGCAACGGAAGAGGCGTATGCCAGATTGCGCGTACATACAGCCACAAGTCGCGTGCCTATTGTAATTCAAAACCGCATGTACCACGCGGCGTTCATGGCGCAAAAGCACCGTGAAAATTTGATATGCGGGAATAGCCGTCTGGCTTACAATCTTTCCATATCGCAAGATGGGGGTGATTTGGTTACCATCAATGTCCTACACGGGCCGCTGATCGTGGGCACAGCGCGAGTGAGGCCATTGTACGGCAGTGGGCCAGGTGCATGTGATTTGTACCTAGACACTCACAAGACGTCGTATTTTGACGCCTACCCCCTCTTCTCATGCCACGGGGACGATTATTACTTTCACCACCGCGGGTTTGGGTCTCTGACCACACACCTGGCTATCTTGTATTGCATCTGCGAAGGATTGAATCTGGAAGTGCAAGCAATAAACCCCGTGACCTCATATATCATGTATGGTCTGTTCCACTGCTCTGGCGATTGGGAGTCTGAACCACCTCAGTACAAGGATGCGCTGCAGGAATTCCACAAGAATGACACACTTGGAAACCTCGACCACCTACTGGGTCTTGAGTGGGTGCAGACCAATCAGCCCAGAGGGATTGTGATCGAGAACTCTCTGCTAGCCCAGGGACTAGGGGGTCGCCTCACTTTTACACCCCAGGAGTGGGCTGCGTTTCACGTCAGCGACATCAGTGAAGAGAGCACAATGTGCGTAGACGATATTGTATACCGTCCAAATGCGGGGGGGGTGCTTGGGTTGTCATGGACGCGAAGCAATTTGAGTGACGAGCAGAATCCACTTGATTCTTCACACTTTCTGCACAACCAAGCATTAGAAGATGCCTTGAATGGTAGGCTCGTTTTCACGGAGGATGAGTGGAGCGCATTCGGACAGGCTGGGCTATCTAAGGCAAGTTACATTTGTGTGCACAGCAAATACTACAAGCCTATAGGCGGGGGGTTTTGGCATTTTCTAAGAACCACAACAGGGATCAGCAGTGGTACTGTGATATTTACAGTGTTTCCCACCGAACAGAACAAACGGATGGTTGAGTATAGCATCGCCAAATTTATTCGTGATAATGTGACAACATTGGACGACGAGCAGTTTATGAAAAAATACCTACAAGGGCCGTTGGACACACCAGAAAATAACGACCCTACCTCGGCTGTGATGAGAATGGTTGATATATGGAACGCAGAAGATGATATGAACATGGACATTGATGACAGTGAAACAGGCACTAGCACCGAAAACAGTAGTAGTTCCTCTGACAGTGGTTTGAGTCGTAAGTCCATGAGAGAGTCTAGTGATAATGAGGAAGAATACATGCGGTCTGCAAGTGGCTCGATCACACCTCCAGAAATTGTGCAATAAGGTTACGTCCTCCACGACCGCACTGCCGTAAACGCGCCTGCGCTCTTGTACACGGGTACAATGTCCCACCCTGAAATGACGCGGCGGTCTTCGTCCTTGTACAGCTTGCACTCAATGGACACTGCATCTCCTGTCTTGATATATAGATGCTGTTTGCCGTGTATTGTTAGACTTCACACACACACACACACACACACACGCACGCACGCCCACACATTCACAAAGCACATACACACCTTGATAGCGTCTGAGAATTCGCCAGTGTATATATTGCACAAGAAACAAAGATTGATTCTGTTACTCTCTGAAAGATGAAAGGAGAGCCACTCGCCATCGCTGTCCTCGCCAGTGCTGGTCTTCGTCACCAGGACGTCACTGGTGTTGAGATTGTGTATGCACTCGCTCACCTCGTTCGTGATACCAACAATATTCCCTCCACCAACTTTGGTAGAATTCCGCTTGCGTTTGGCACTGGGGATCTGGGGCATTGCTGCATCTGTGGACGCACTGATATCATCAAGAAACTCAACGACAAAGGTGTTTTTGCAAAGGAAAGGGCCTCCTATCCTGCCCGGATACATGAGACAAATCGTGCTCACAATGGACTGGGTAATTGTTGCGTTTTCCGTGAGTGTGAGCACGAGTTCTTGCCTGTCCCGCAGTTTGCCCACAGACCACCGTAAAAATGTATTTTCAAAGCGATCATACATCCGCAGTACATGGAGTATGTTGCGGAAGTGCACTGCCATAATTTCATCTCCTGGGACTGTGGTGACGTGTGACATAAACTCTCCCACAGGACACTACGAGCTTATTGAACACGGTATATGGATTACGCGCGCATTTCACTCGTATATATCTGGTGCACCACAAACACCCACAATACACGCCCGGCCACGCGCACGCACCAGATTGATCGAGTTTGAAGCAGATATCACTTGGAACCCCACCCCCGTGACCACGGAGGCATCACTCTCAAATGGGCAAACGCGTGGCCCATCACCACAAAGTCAAAAAAGAGAAAAGTATGTACTTTGATGCCGTCATGTGCATGAAAACAGTCACTTGAGTGCTTTCACCACACTCCACACATCAAAACACTTAGGACTACAATAACGGCGATATCATGGAGTTTACTATTCACTGCATACAGAGCCTCAAACTGTCGCCATGCAAACACTTGATCAACAAGAAAAACGCAAGCCTGGTGGCCCGGGCCACAGATGCCTTGCTAGCGCGGAGCTCTGTGACACCTAAAGGGTATAACAGTATAGGGCAGGACGTGGAGCCTGAGCGCGCAGTTAACGGGGCTGACGTTCTGTGCACATGGCGACCCCGTTTCTGTCTGGACTTGTTCATCTATGTCACGTCTGATCCTAGCGAGGCCTTTCTGGGGGTTGTGATGCACGGCAAACGTAACACTGTCGAATATTTTAGATGCCAGGAACAGCTTGAGGTGTCGTCCCCTGGTGGAATTATTTTTGGACATTTGACATGCGACACACACGAGGATGGCTCACACCAGCTCAACATCTTAGTCTATGACGGAATTCCCAACAACAGCTACGACAGCATAGTGCCCGTACACTCGCGGTATGCATGGATTCAGCACCTTGAATCCGAGCTGCAGGCGATGAAAATAGCAGCTGCCAATGTAGTGGTGCAGTGGGTGGGTTGCACCAGTACACATGACAAGCTATACAACATGCAACTCCCCCATGAAAAACGTGGAATCACACTTATCCGGACTGATGGTTCGTACACGCTGTATGATTTTGAGTGTCGTTTGACTGCCTAGATACTGTGATGAATACACACCTTCATACTCAAAATCCCGTACAATTCACATAGATTTGAATAATAAACAATATGTGGTCCCACACCTTCTCCGTTTTGCACATAATGTATCTCTACGCGTCTTTCCTGTCGGTGGATGTTTCTGTGCCAAATACAGTGTCCAAGTTGAAGGTGTATTTGTACGCGCGTGGACCAGTGGCATTCGACGCTGATACAATCTCACATCTCATGTCCTCTCCGAGCTTGAAATGCGCTGTTGTGGCCAGCATGTCATTGCCACGGCGGTAGCTCTTGGCCACGACCGTGTTGGTCCGTGCGAAGTGCGTAAGGGCAAGCATCACCTTGACATCCTGCATACAATACGTCTCGAGTTTCTCCCATTCCCTGTCGCGAGCCCACTGGATGGCCTGGAGGCCAGTGCCTGACTTGCTCATCTCAATGCCATTGTCACTGCACATCTTTTGCATCCCCACTCGACAATTTAGCTGGGCCTCTGCAACCTTGTAGAAGTCGAGTATTTTTGGCTCCCAAGAAGCGGCCATCTCCACTGCCAGAACCGGGCTCAACCAGTGCGCAATAAACGGCATGTCAAACAAGATGCCATTATACGCAACAATGGAATCACAGCCCTGCAGCAAGGAGTACAACGAGCGTTTGAGGTCGTTTTCGGTCCCGTTTTCCACGGCTAGACATATGTTGTATGTGTGTTCTTTTAGAATTTCTTGCGTGGCCGTGTCTTCTACCACCACAGAGATTACAGTGATGACGTTCTCGTATCGATTAAGGCCCATGGTTTCAATGTCCAGATACACAGCGATCATTACGCTTCACGGCACCACGCGTACGCGCGTGGCGTATAGTATGTGCTTTTGTTGTTTTTGGAAGTCTTGTATATATATCCCGTGGTGTCCGCGAACACCACGCACTCGGAATGCCATTGTTACAACGGCGTGATGTTCTTCTCGCTGGGGCACTGGATGTCTTGCTTCTCACGTCCTGGCCGTGGGAAAAAAATGCATACTTCATGGGCTCTAAGTTTAACATGTGCGCGCTGCTGTCAGTGGTGGCCATCCCGTGTGCTCTCTTCGATTTCATTCTTCTCCACACTGCGCGCAACAAAGGTGGTCTCAAGTGGAGCCTGTGGGAACACACCAGCTTCGCGCGCCACGCTATAATCACAATTGTTTACTTTGATGCCGCCTTCGCAGGCGCATGCGCATGCGCCGCAGCGTCGGTGTATGCTTTTTACACGCTTGCGCTACACCGCAGCCCGCCCGCAGCACATCTCGTGCGCCTCGCGCACCGCTGCATGTACACGGTGTTCTGTGTGGTCATGAGCGTGGTGTTGCTCGTACAACGACAGGGGATTTACATTGCCGTTCCCCTGGCGCTCACATATCTCCCACAACGCGCTGAACCCTGGGCCCGTATCTTGGTGGGTTTTTGGTGGTTTTATTGGCATTGCTTGATGGTCTCGATCCATGCCAACACACTACTATCACGACCTAATCGTTGACAACTTATATAAACGCCAAACGGATGAACCGATATTATCGAGCCGCCTAGGGCACTGATGTGCGACTTGCAGGGTCACCACAGCTTTGATGTGGTGTCTGTGGTGTCAGTGAATGGTGTCCTAGGCCCCATTGGCAAGAAATGTGAACAGTGTGTTTGTGAACAAAATACAAAGCGCTATTCTAAACACAAAATGCGGGCAATTGAAGGGGGGAGCTGTACGAGAACAGTGACATTAACAACTCCGGCGAGACAGGCGAAAATAGTACGGTTTGAAGAGCTTCCGGCAAGCACATTGCATACATTGAAAATGCAAGGGCTGCCACCACATGCAGTGTGCCCAATGTGTCCAAAATCGCAGGTTGCGATTGACACTGACGTGGTGGACTCGGAACTTCAGATTCTAGCACTAGTTGTAGCGATGGTGCCGATAACCCTCGCAGTATTTATACTGTCATTGTTTTATTTCTGTGAGTAGCGCGGGGTTGATGTGTGCGGGCTATGTGTCTGGTTGCATTAAGGTCGAAATTCCAATGATACTGTTACATGTCGCTTAATAAACACCCCGCTATTTGTGGGCCCTTGACAGGAAGCGCGCATGATACTTTCAATGTTGTTGTTGGGTCATCCCCCGCCACCAGTGGCAGTTCAGAGACGCTTGCTGCACTTTCTTCGAGAGATTGTTTCCAAAGAGTGAAGTTGTTGTCATTTGCGAGGTCCATGTTCCCGACAGCGTCCGAGTCAAGTTGAAAGTCGTCATTTTGGGCGTCAATGTTGTCAATTACGGTTTGGCCCTGAGAGATGTGCTGTGACACCTGCTCGAAGGTCTCCATGAGTCGCTCGCTTGAATTTTCCAGCATGCCGTTGTCCTGCACCATGCGATGTTGGTGTACCGTGTGCGTTAACACCTTGCGCATCTTCTCAATCGTCGCCTGGTTCTCAAGACCAGTGAGCGTTACGCGGATGATACGCTCTGACTTGGCCAGGGCCATTTTCTGCAGTTCAGTCTCTCGCACCCGGCGGTACATGATCCAAAGATCGTTGTCAGACATGTTACCCTCCGCGTGGCTACTCTTTGCCGCGTCTGACAGTGTCTGGTGCGAGATTCCGTACTCCTCTATCTGCATTTGAATCTGGAACAGACTCTCTCCGAGCTTGGCCATTGTCTTTAACCTGTGGAGGTCCTCGTGTGCCGCGTTTGTGGAGAACGAGAAGAGGGACATCCTACTTTCTGTTTTCGTGGAGATAGACTTGAATTGGGCTGCGTCTAGGCAATCCCGGAACGCCCCAAAAAACCGCCGTACCACCCCCAGTGACATTTGTCCCACAACTGTGAAGCCGATCTTCCTCGCGTATATAGGAAGCCCCGCTGCGACTTCAGAACACACGGACGCTGCCATGCAAACTAGAAGAGAGTGTCTGTAAATTTGGAACCCCGTACGGTGCAGCGGCGTGGTATGCGGGGTACATACGTTTAGCTAACACACTCCCTACAGAAGGTATAAAAAGAGAATTCCACAGACATAACTATTGGACACGCAATCCATATACACCAAAATGTACACCGTAACGCTCCCGGGGTTGCTTGAGACAGACGTGCTCGAGATAGAGGACAGCGCATATGACAAGGAGTTTGTATGTCCGCTCACAATTCACACGGCTGGCCAGTGCAATACCAGGGACTTTCTTATCGAAAAGCACGCGCTCAACACAGTGGGGCTCTCTGACAAAGAGCAGAATGGTGTATTGCAACTCCTGCAACAAGGGTTGAGTTGCGAGGACATGGGCACTGCAACCTTCCACACATGCCGTCACACATTCGCGACAATGCCCTTGTTGTATAACATTGTATCCAACCAGTTCAGATGTCCCATCTGCCGGGGCGGCAGCAATACAGAGGTGGACCTCTCTCAATTGGCATGCGCACTTCCGCTTGACATCTGGAAAATCCTGTGCCAAATTGGCTCTGACGTCAAACTTCGCAACAAACTGGAGAGAGATACAGAGGATGAGATTCGTATGCTCGAAGAGCAAGCACCAGAAGGCGACAACAGCATATTTGAAGACATGGAACTGCCGGACATACTCGAAATTGTGTCTTTTCGTGCCATATTCTCCATATACAGGGACTCTGCTCATACACAAGACAACACACGAGTACAGACCCCAGTTTCAGTGGTGGTGATAGACATGCAGTGCAAACCCAACTTCTTAGACGCAGACAGCTCTGACGCCGTCATATTCATCGCAGGTCAGTGGAGCTGTGTTTGTGTTGTGTTGTGTTGTGTTGTGTTTGGTGTTTGTGTTTGTGTTGTGTTGTGTTGTGTTGTGTTTGGTGTTTGTGTTTGTGTTGTGTTTGTGTGTGTGGGAGAGCCTATGCTTACATTGCATCACACGACAACACAGGACGAGCGTCAGGTAGACATCTGTCACGCTCTCTACGCCTTGGAACCACATTTGACGTGCGGATAGTGGCAGATGTTTTCGACAACACAATTACTGTGTACGACAGCAATCGACTCACATACCCCCGGTTTGCGGCTACCCGATCGGCAAATATTTGCGTCCAAACATTCTCGGACAGTGACAGCAGCGGGTCTGTGGGCATTCAATACGACAAGTGTATCTATGAAAACATATATGTCATGCGCAAAGTGCAGTTTTTCACCACCAACACACATATCCGGGAAACTCTCCACGAATTCCACACCACATAGCACTGTGTTGGAAGAATGTGACTGTCTACATTTGTAGCAGGTTGCCGCACCTGTATATAATGCGCCATGCGCCAAGAGAAAGATAGAGACACACCCACAATGCTCGTGATATTTCTTCAATTTTCTATCATTTTATTGTCCATTGCCATCTACCCACTGCAACTATATCGCTCGTACAACAGATACGTGGGTGTTGACAGCGCACAGGCAGTGGTCAGTGATTGGTTGTTCCCTCTCCTCATTACACAGTCAGTGCTCTGGCTAGTGTATGCAGTACAGAGCAGTGAGTGGTTTATACTGTTCAACAGCATGGCTAACGTCCTGTTCCAGTGTTGTATTCTCTTTTGTATTAGAATGACAAAACCAACTGTGCTGGCCGTGGCTGTTCCTGTGCCTGTGGACCTACAAGGGTTGCCAGGAGGACTGGCACCCCCTGACCCAGAACCCAGCTCGCGCTGTATTAACAATTGCCACGCGTTCTATCCAAAAAGACATCTAGAATACCATCAATTGGCCACACACGAGCCGTGGCATCGTCATGAAATCTCAAACCACCATGCTTACCATCGATGGATTGGCCACCCTGGGGGGCAGACTTACCAATGATGGATGCAGAGCGGGGCACAAAATGATTTGCGTGTATCATATACGTGGCATGCGGGGGGGGTATCCGGTTGGTAATACTTCAGAAATAAACCACGAGCAACGCAGGCACCTATTCATGATATGCAAACCACCTGTACACACTACACACATCAATATCTCGCATAGTGTTTATTGTTTGCTATATAAGCTGGTGGAGTTATTTGAAAACACCGGAGGCCAGCGCAGAATGAAACACAAGAATCCTACCCAGTTTAAGATCCCAATGTGTAGAGTCAGTCTCAAGACAGACGAGAGATACAAGGAAGTGGCACCAGTCACAAAAAACGGCGGCAAAGATAGACGATACACGTTCCACCCCGTTAGCGTTCGACGAGAAAAATACAAGCCAGTCCAAATAACAACAAGTGGAGACCATGTGAAAAGCGTTGACGAAAAACTATAAAGACACCACAAAATGTCAAGCATACCCAGTATGTAATAAGTGTCAAGTGAGGTAGAAATGTTATAAGTGTATCAATCAGAGTCCGCGTCATCTGGTACTATACCGCATGATCCCCTGCGATTTAGCTGACGTTGCTGGCGGACTCCAATTGGACGGGGTGGAATGTTGAATGTAGCGACCGTACTAGGACTTGGCATCTCAAGGTCTTGCTCTTCAGGGTATTGGACTTGGTGTACTGGACTTGCAATTGGAGGTGCTTGCTGGATATGTGCTCCTTGTCGCCTCATCAAATGAGCTATCCATTTGTTCATATCGTGTAAATGGTTGTTGCTTGCATCCAACTCAAAATCAAAGCACATGTAGTAATCACTACCATCGCTGCCAGTCCACGCTCTGCTAAATTCCAATTTGAGGACTCTCCGCGCCAAGAAAGTACCAGTACATTGCACTGTCACCTCCCCCTGTGCGGCACACAGTTTCAATTGGTTAAAATATACATGCCATCCACCCCCAGGTGCCCAACAAGAACTCTGCTGGTTGAAGCTTTGCATGAGCTCGTGAATTCCGACCTGTTTGGTGTAGAGAAGTCCATTATGTGATTCCTGGGCCCTCATCATCAAAAACTTACCAACCCGTTCATTTTCACCGGGGATAATTGAAATATCCCAATCCATGTTTTCTTCAGGGCTGTTTGGGTCGGTTGGGTCGTGAAACACAGACAACTGTCTTGATACGCTCGGGAATTGATCAATGTCAGTGTGTATGTGCTCGTAATGTTCGCGACATCGACACGAAGCACGACCCTCCACTCGCCGAAGTGGGGGGTTGCCCGTGCAAACACAATCATGCACCATGCTCTGTCAGTGTACAAGAAGAGACAAAGACACATATATATATCAAACCACTTGAAGACAGTGCGCGGAAATGACATCCCATAACACACCAAATAACATGATGAATAGGAGATTGACAGAAACCAAATTGGTGTTCATTAACAGGGCATAAGTGGAAGAAAATTAGAGTTCTATGTACTTTAATGTATATAAAGAAACACAAATATATCCAAACAGAATTCCTCCCTCTCAATCCTTTCTCTCTTGCGTTTTGTTTTACGATTTCTCTGATTCCTCTCACTCTCCCTCTCTCTATTTCGTTCTGTCTTTGCCATTTTCTGATTTTTAAATACTCACTCTCTTTATATTGCGTTCTGTCTTGCCATTTCTCTGTGTGTCTCTCTCTCTCTCTCGCAATATTTTTGGACGCGTGTGTCTCCCTACTTAGACTTTCTTCTGACTTCCTTTACATGCACACATGACCAGAATACACCAGCAGTCAATGTGAAAACGGGTTGCTGGATGTTGGTGAACAGTGTGATAGTCCCACCCATCCGCGTTTCGCGCGGCTCCAGCCACACATAGGCTGTTCTCGACCCACAGATGTAGTGCCCTGTGTAATTAGATGGGGTTGGATGTGCTCGGGCGCTTGGCGAGACATAGGGACACCAGATTCCTCTGGCTTCATGTTGAACAATTCAAAGCTTTCGCTGTCCAAAGAGCAATGCTGGAGTGACGACTTGTGTGCCACGCGCGCCACATGGGACCCAAAAGTGTGGACTCCCCTGTATGCTCCAGAAATTATACCCCCCCCACATGGTATATACTGTCCCCAGACGTGTGCTGGCTTCGTAGTGCCAGCAGGGTATGCCATGGGCAAAAACTGTTCGTTGGTGGATGTGGATGAGTGCAAGCAAGGTGGTGTGAAATGTGGACGTAATGCATATTGTGTAAACCAAGTCCCTGCGTTCGGGGAGCGCGGATACATGTGCATGTGCGTTGAGACAGCTTTCATGTCGGCACGCATAGCCGACCCATGCGTATCCCGTGGTGTTGAAATTGAGTTCTTGGTAGAACATACCCCCACCAATGCAACGGTAAAAAATGCAACGACACCCTCAGGTGAGGAGCTCTTGATTGTAGTGATCCACAGGCTCGTGTCAGAACACGTCATATTCGCTGGCCGTGAAGAGCCTGTGTTGCTGTCAAGCACATTCCACGCCCTTTCCGCGCCCTCACCATCCAGTATTTACACTGTTACCGTCCGGGTGGCAGAGGGTCTGATGAAATTGGATGCACAAGGCATGTACACCCCCACCATCGCACGCGCAGTGGCGTCTGTGGCAGGATACACCATGCGTAGCGCCCTGGTGCGAGTCCGTGTTTTGATGCAGGATGACAGTGCAGAGTACACCACACAATCACACTCCTTTGAAGTCGTGAACCTCACATTCACGGGTTTGATGGTGGACATAGACATTCTGCTCGCTGTCACACAACATCCCGAACAGCACGTGCCAATACTCTACTTAATGCCCCAGCGTGGTAACGGATTGTCAGACTCGTTGCAAGACCGTATTTGCCAGACAAAAGTCACCACCCCCCCAGATTTTGCGTGTTGCATGTGGGAGTTGGCACAGGCGTATACAACGACAAGGAACACTGTACGGGCTGCAGGATGGTCCGGGGGGGACGAAGTCCCAAATTCAACTTGCCCCATGCGCGTGCATGGGCCTCTCACTGATACGCAGCTGGAGGGCCTGATGACAGGGCAATTCTGGCAAAACTCAAACGCATCATTTGCAGCAAGAACTGGCGCGCATTCCGTGCATGTACATTTGGAGGCAGGGGACCTGGCTGTGCATGCCTTCACTGCCAAGATAGTTAATGGTGAGGCACACTATGACTTTTATATAGGGGTACTCTTTGTCAAGATAGATGGGATGGGGCACGTCATCCACACACAAGACACTCGCCATCTGGTGCGAGCGAGACTTAAACTCACACAACACGTTGCTTTAACCCAGGATACACAGAGTATACTCCGGGTCCCAATTGACATCACACTGTTCCGGGTATTTAACCAGTCAACAAATGAATACTACGACAGCGCGCAAGTTGTACTCTTCGTTGGTGCATCAACAGCAGCCGCGATCCACCAGGACCCTGTATTCTTTGGCTCATCATTGCAGTGGGCAATTGCTATTGACCCTCATGGCGTGACCATGGCACAGGCTTGTGCCAAAGAGCCAGCCCATACCCCGAGCGTGAGTGTGAGAGGGGGTGTCGACTGCTACCAGAAAGTGGTAAATCATTTATGTCATACTCTAATGTTGTATTGTGTGACATAAAATTGACATACACTGACATCTTGCATTTCCTCCCCCCCCCCCCTTTACATAGCCCGCCTGTGTCGGCACCATAATGCCAGGGCGGGACGGATGGGTCGCATTTGCATTCCCATTACCCACAGGTGTATTATCTAGCGTGCTTTCAGCGTATGACCACTGGAACTCGTCTTTGCAGACATTGGTACTCGGGTTTGTGGTTGAGGTGCAAGACAACGCGCGTATGGGCACACTGAAGGACGCTAGAGTGGTATCCAAAATGATTATGCGGGAGGATATTCACATTCTGTGCTCACAGCTGCCCCCTCCCACCACCCTTGCAGACAGAGGATATTCACAGAGCACTGTGCTCGGACTCATGCCCAGACATGCCTTGTCATACGACAATGTAGGGTTATTCCCCCCGCTCCAACCCGTGCTTGTGAGCAGCATAGGCAGCTCCGTGCTAGGCGTGACGACACTACTCATGCTGGGTCTGGAGGATGAATTCCGAAAGTCCGTAAGAGAACACGACTCCATTGATGTGCAGAGTATTTTCTGCCTGTACTTCACGAGCAACATCAAACATATGAAGGTGGTACGAATGATAGAGTCTGGCGATGTTTTCCGCGTTCCGCCCGGGCAGGCCTTTGAGTTAGATGGAGACGTGATTCCGACGGAGAAACTTTTGAGAGTGTGTCCATCATCGTCCTCGCTGGTGGGGCCCAGCCGTGGCTGCGTCTCTCACTATCTCGCACAACAACGTGTGTTGGATTTCACCTCGAATTCAATATACAAGATGCAGTCCCTGTTCATGCAGCAAGACCCCGACACCTCAGCAAGAACGCTGCTAGCGTGGGCGCGCGCCGCGCAAGTGGGCCCGGCTTCCGAGGACACACTCCTCGTCAACCACACACACTCGGTGGGGAGAGAATACGAGGTGAACTCTCGATACCGTCAGGGCTATCTGCTCACACCAGCCATGCCTGTGCCAGTGGGAGCAGTTGGTAGAGTAAACAGACAGGTGGCACAGCACACAATCTTGGCAGCGTCAGCGTGCCTACACACTGCCAACACGCGCGCCCCCCTGGACGGGGCATATATGGTAGTGGTGCCAAGATCACTTCCAGTGCAAGTGCAAGATTTTGTAGACTCTCCGTACTGGGGGCGGCTGTTTGCTTTGGCATTCCGTGATCTCCTGGGCTTGCGTGAAGGGGAGGTGTATGTCAATGAGACCAGCGCGACTTGGTACCCCACACAGAATGCCACCCGCTTCAACATACACATTGTGCTCCCCTTCGTGACACCACAAGAGTCGCAACGATTGACAGCCGTGCTCAATTATGCCACCAGTCCATTCATGGATCGTTTGCGGGGGATGGTCGCTGCCAATTTCAAGCGTTATTTTAATACCAGCAAGCCCTCTTGGAGGACAGTACATGATTTTTCAGCGCGTTTCGAGCCAACTCCACTGACCTCCCCTACGCAGAAACGGTCGACTTGTGCAGCGCGTGTGACACCACACACGTACTCAGATGTGAACAACGCTGACAACGCCGCATTGGAGGTGGCAGATGGCAACGGGACGGCATATGTTGGCAGAATGGTCCAACTTACAGGTGAGCTTCCAATAGAGGAGTTCTGTGGAGCGTCAGAGAAAGAACTCTTGAAGTTGCTCAAGGACAGATTCTCCCCTGCGTTTGCCGCTGCCTCCGAGGGCACCGTACAGAATATCCAACCCACGGCCCTCGTCACACTGTCAGACGAGGAAGAAATCTGTGGTTCTGCACGGACTCGCAGGTTGTTACAACGAGACATCATACAGGTCTTCATTGAGGTCGTGCTCATTCCGAAAAATCCAGACAGTCCTATGATCATCCGGACCACCACAGAACTCAGTAATCTCGGGGTTCGGCGGATTTTTATTGAACCTACTCGTATTGTGAACATCACTACTCTCTCTGCTGGGGCAGATTGGGTGAAAGAGGGTGAATACTATGTACCCCCGCTGCCGACAAGCCCTGAAAATATTTTCAATGACACGTTGTACCGCAACAACATCATCAACAACTCTGGTCTAAAACCCGAAACTACTTCAACTCTTTCCATACAACAAGAACTTTTCTTGTTTTTAAATGTTATCTGTATGGTGTTGCTTGCACTACATCTAGCGGCGCTGGTATTACTCTTCGGACATGATAACTATCAGAGACAAGAAATCAATAGTAATTATCAAACACAATTTGTTGAATATGAACAAATCCAATCATCATGTCATTCCCAGACTCCTTCAAATTTCTATGTCGACAATCACTTGTAGTTTTGTGACAGTCATAAACAAATAGAACAATGTAGGTTGATTTGGTATGACCAATTGTTTTATATAGAACAATAAAACGTTTATCTACTTCTCCACGCCTCGTGTCATTTTCAGACAAAAAATTTGGAATACAAAACTTTGCAAGTCGACAAAGTCCTTTTTGTATTGAATTCTATGTGTCAGAACCATTTTATCTCTTTGTTGGTCCTGACACGCTCGCTTCACCCACAACGGGCGCGCCTGCAGTCTTCTATCTCATGGAGCGTTTGCGATTTTTCTTGGTCCAGTCTTCACGTCGTGTTTTCAACATTACCCGAGTCCGCTTTTTCCACTCTCTGGGGCCTACCTGGTGCACAAGGGCCGCCGGCCCAAGCTCGTACCCGGAACACACACGGCTGAACTTTCCAAATCCTTCACAGACTCGGTGTCCCCACTGCCCGATAGTCCCTTTACCCAACCCGTGCTCGTTCACTGTGCCACATGTGGGACACGCGACCATGCAAGCAAACTGGTCACCGTCCTGGTACTTCTGTACTAGCACCAGATCGACCTCCACAATGGGGTCAGCCATCGTGTGCAATCACCCAATACAAGTTCACAAACATATACAAAGTTTGATTTCCATGTATGAAAGAAAAGAGCAGTGACCTTTCGCGAAGAGCCATGACCATTCGCGAAGAGCCGTGACCATTCGCGAAGAGCCGCGACCTTTCGATAAGAGTCGTGACCTTTCGCGAAGAGTCATGTCCTTTCGCGAAGAGTCGTGTCCTTTCGCGAGGAGCCGTGTCTTTTCGCGAAGAGTCGTGGCCTTTCGCGAAGAGTCGTGACCTTTCGCGAAGAGGTGTGACCTTTCGTGAAGAGCCGTGAAATGAACACCATGACAAAAACGTGACAAGACATGACAAAAGTTGACTAATTAAATCCGAGTTCGCTGCGAAATTTTCTTAAAACACGTGCACGCCTCATTGAAAGACAAAAGATACTCACACGGCAACTCAAGCACGCATTGCGCACATTATTTGGAAAGCACGCGCCCTCCCACCACCATGGATGTGTTTTACAAACAAATGCAAACGATTGCGATGCGCTTCGAGTCGCCCAGCCATACCTGCGAACAACCCATCCCAGACCAGATGACAGACAGTTCCACCGTGCGCGAACAAAAAGACCCTAGTTCGCCGATGTTGGATGCAGCAGATGCAGGAGATGCAGGGCTCACCAAACTGCCGGTTGATATTGCTGGCCATCTTTCGCAAACAAGCGTAGTTCTGGTGGAAAACATTTGGCAATTGCACCAGTCGGCAGACACAAATGGTGCGAATACTTATCATATTTCCGTATGCATATTGCTCATAGCACCACAAAACTCACACAGTCCCACTTGTATCCTGACAATAATACATTTTGCCATAACCAGGTTTCGATTTCAATTCTTTCTCCATGTCGATGGAGATTGATGATGAACAGCAACCACTCCAATCTCTGATGTCAAATCACAACTTTCAAGTGGACCAAGAAGTCGGCCAAGATTGTCACCAAGAAGTCGGCCAAGATTGTCACCAAGAAGTCGGCCAAGATTGTCACCAAGAAGTCGGCCAAGATTGTCACAACTTTCAAGCGGACCAAGAAGTCGACCAAGATTGTCACAACTCCCAATTCGACAAAGAAGTCGACAATGGTATTTACCAGCTGTCAACAGACCAGATTCCTTCCACTTCTTCTATGGCCATCACATCAACTCCCCAACACAACAAACCAAAGAAGGATGGTGTTGAAGGAGCATTTCCAAAGAGAAAGAGAGTTGCTCGTTCTGGCCATGGTCGCAAGCAGGCGGCTGTGGCGGCAGTGGATATCCCGTCCCTACCCACTCAAGCAACAGTCGCGAACTCTGTTGTTTCCACCAATTCTTCATTCGATTTTGAAATTCTATTCAACTTCCACGCGCTGTGCCATGTGCAGAACACCAACCAACGTTTGCACTCAAACGACGAGCATGGTCTTTTGAAAGATTTTGGTTTCTACAATCAAGATACCAACCTGTCGTTGATGGGATCATACAACCCCGTTCTGCTTTGCCACCCGTCCCTGATGCCTAGCGGAATTGAGCCATCAACTCAGTGCACATACCCCTGGACCGAAGATGATCCTTATGAAAGGAGGGGTCTGTCCAAATTGCCTGGAACTGGTCTCAATCACCAAAGGGTTGTCGAATCTGACGAGTTTTCGGATTGCGGAGATTGTGATGATGAGCTAGACGAGGAAGACCCCGCAGAGTCTATTCATTCTTCCATCTTCATCTCTGACCACCTCATGGATCTGCACATCAAAGACGCACTTATGCACATTGAAAATGTTAAACCAGAGTGCAAGGGCAAGGTCATGGCGTGGTTTGTTAAAATGTGGGAATGGCATATGATCTCGCTTGAGCTTACTCCACTCCACGCTCAATCCAATTGCAAAAAGTTCATGTTTGCTTACTTGGAAATGCACTTCAATGCGACAATCAGGCAAGAAGCACAGGATTTTGACGCCGGATGGGAAGACCGCGAATATGATTATAAGATCCGTGCAAGTCAGGTTGTTGGCAATGATTCGACAAGCAACCTACTCTCTCAATCTGATTTGTCGCAGGTGGTGAACGAAATGTTAGTCTAGATATAGAGGGAGGGGGCTAAATCCCTACAGATATTGGAGCGGGGACTAGATAGAGAGAGAGGGTAGATGTGTGGTCTACATATAGAGGGAATGCGGAGGGGGCCGTCTATATAGAGAGAGAGGGTAGATGGGTGGTCTACGTATAGAGGGAGGGCGGAGGGGCCAGTCTATAGAGAGAGAGGGTAGATGGGTGGTCTACGTATAGAGGGAGGGCGGAGGGGCCAGTCTATAGAGAGAGAGGGGATAGATTGGTGGTCTACATATAGGGAGGGTGGGGCTATGTAGAAAGAGTTGGTATAAGATGGTAAAAGTATTGGAGGGTCCATATGCACAGAAGGTTGTGTGTAGGGAGAAAGGGGGGGGGGCTGAGCATTTTGAGCACGAGGGCAGTGTGCCTAGTTATTTTGTGTTGATTTTGGTATATTCACGTAAATCCAAATAAAATGTAAATTGTGGTGTGAGATCATATTTGCCTTGTTGTGTTGTATATAACACTGTTCAGGGATGACCAGCAGATTCGCGTGAAATGTATGATACACAAACACGGATCGTGCTTACTGTGGCACTTGTGCTGTTTCCACTCTCGTCCCATGCATTTGCCAAGTTCCCTGTGAGACGGCCGGCAGATTGCTGTTTCACGGGGCCCATATATGCAAAAGCCGATAAAAGTGGCGACATTACACCACACTTGAAGCGTCCCCTGTCGCGAGTGCAGATGCCCGACAGACATCCTTACCAACGCACAGACTTGGACATTATGCGCTCGGAGATCCGAGAGCTGCGGTGTATGGTGACAGAATTGTGTGGTGCGCTTCTATTCAGTGATGATATGTCCATGTTAGAAAGACATACAGCGGAAATGGGGATAGTCTATCGTGACAAAGGCTTCGGAAGTTTCCGACATCCGCTTTTTGCCCGCGCGGCGATCCGTGACGTCTTGCACCTGCACGCCCTAGAACCCACGCCCTTTGCGCACTCGTGGATATACAACACGACAGACCTCCCAGACCCCCCTCACACATAGAAACGAGGACTGCAGTTTTGCGCGGCAGTGTTGACGACTTTGCAAAACAATCAGTTCTGCTTGTATATATAGCAGAGCATGCGCGCATACAGGCATGCTTACAGGGCATGCCGTGCGTGCCTGTGAGACAATATGTCTGTCGTGATATTTTCTCCAGAGGGCAACAGACACTCCAAGGAATGCGTCCGCAAGACAAGCGTCTGTTGAGGTACTTTTTCTACCCACTGGTAGTGGTGGTGGTAGTCATGATTGTGCTCTCACAAACTGTGGGACAGCACTTCCCACACGATCTGTCGCCAAAAGAGTGGGAGCTCTTTTCTGAGTACCTTTTCACCAAGAACGACACGTCGTCAGTGCGCACAGTGTGTATACTACTATTCATGCAGATGCTCCACACTCTGATGTGTGTGCCCTTCCTTCATGTGACACAGATGCTGATGGGATACTACATTGGCACATGGTGGGGTTTGTTATTCAGTGGAGGATTTGAAGTAGTGTTGGTGTCCGCTTTCGTGTTGATGCAGAAAGTGCACGATACAGAAAAGAACGAGACAATGTTGCGCTTCATTGACCGAATGCGTAAACGGAGAAGGCTATATGCGGCCATGGTATGTTTACAGATGTCCTCCATCCCTGTGAATTCAAGTGTGTGTATCGTCATGTTTGGCAGTGTCACGCCCCGTGAGTTTATAGTCTCGCACTGCGCCGTGAGCTTCGTGATGACGCTCAAAAACGTTGCTATTGGTGATTCTATCAGATCGAACCACTCGGGACCCGCCATGACACTCTGCGTGGTATCCATGGTGGTATTCTCGGTACTCCCCACAGTACTCACCCTGTGCCTGTCAGCGTCTGTTTACGGGTCGTGTCGAAACGTCTTCAACACACACGACCAAATTCACACAGACACAACTGACCAGGGGGACGCGTCTATCCCGCTCACAGATGTTGAGAGCTGGACCACGGAGACAGAAGGATCACCAAAGTATGAGCAGCAGGCCCACATGTTACCAGTCCTCAATAATGAGAACACCAATCTCCTCACAAAAACGAAAGACCTTGACGCTACGTGTCATGACACCAATACTACCACAATGAATTTCGCTGATACGAAGCAGCTTCACCCCATTCATCACATTTCCCCACCCCCTACACAAGACAAATCAAGTGGCGCTCCTTCAACTCCACCAACATTTTCTTCGGGGGATGCAATAGTGTCTACAACAATTGACACGCTCAATGTGATGTCCAAATCACGGGAGAAATTCGATGAGAATGAATAATAACAAGATTGTTTCTTTATTTAAGAAATTGAAAATAAACTCGAGATCATGTATACATCCTACCCATCAACATACCACCCCACACACGCAATTACCCCAGGCCCCGCACACAACTTCCAACCCATCGACATAACCCACACACCCACCTACCCCCCCCCCACACAACTTCAATCACAAAACACAGATCTACCCACTCCCCCACACACCTTCCAACCAAAAAGACTGATCTACCTTCGGCCCGACACACATTCCAACCTAAAACAACAAACCTAAAACACCCTCCTACCATCAACCGGCACAACACAACCAGACTACACGACACTCTTAGAAAGCTGTTGGTTGCGAATGTAGAATGCATTCACTTCGTTGATGGGCCCAGAAAGTGGCTCGAAAACAGGGTGATACGCTAGACGAGACAAGTGTTCGATATTATTCTCGTTGAGAGAACGGGCAAACTGCTTGAGACATTCCAAATACAAGACCGGCTCTCCCATCATGTCTGCCACCCTGCACATCTGCAATGGGGATGTGCTCAAAGAAGTGGTCGCGCGGGCAAGGTCTGGGGCTTGCTTGGTGTAAATGAAAGACAATAGCAGCCGCAGCTGATGCACGTCAATGTCGAACTTGATTAACGTCACATTATAGGGCATAGACGCGGAACGTGTTACGTTGCCACTCATTGATAAGATCTTTCCGCGGAAGAAGGCATTGGAACAGATGATGTTTGCATGTGCGGTCAAATCAGGGTGGTCCTTTACAGAAATGGCAACATCAGTGAATTGATCCCCGTCCAGTAGATCTTGCATGTACATGCTTGTCGTATCCACCTCAAGATTCAAACGCGGAGGTGACAAACGAAGTTCAACCTTCCTGTACCACGAGAACGAGCTGTTGCGAAATGCCGCATTTCCCTCGCATACAAACAGACACCCCGTGGTGTCCTCTATATGAATAAAAAAAGGTTCGCACAGGAGTGCTGAGACGCAGACGCCATCCTGGTGGCCGGGAGTGTCGAGTGTGCTGTCGATCCCAGTTGCACGAGACATGGTATAGTGGTTTTGGCATGGCACACGACGAACTTTCAGTATCTTGTGTTGTTTGTGACAGAGAAGTAGTATGTTTTGGTCGCCGTCCACTGCCACTGAGACAGGCATCATTACAATGCACTGAATGCTAGAGACCGTGGCATTTCCACCCTCATCCAAATGGACCTTACGGATCAAGTTGTTACCATGATCTGCCACAATGAATGTATTCTCGTCATACCATGCCATACCTTTGGGCCTGGAAAATTGGGCGGAAAACTGAGTGTTGACTGGAGACCAAGGACCGCCATCTGTATCACCCATCTGCTCAGGGCATCCACATAAAGTGCGAACTCCCCCAGACGACAAATCGAACTCGCGAATGCAGTGATTCATGGTGTCTGAAATAAACAAGACCCTACGCGAACGCATGTAGAGGACGCTGTGAGGAGCCCTGGTGCGGGCCTCTGTACCTACTCCGTCCAAATGCCCTTGGTGGTCCTCGCGGCCAATAATGCACTTCATGTTGTTGTCCTTGGAGATCTCGTGGATTGTGTTGGCGCCTTCATCAACGACAATGAGGGACTTGTTAGGTAGCAAGAGTATGCAGGTAATGTTGTCAAAGCATATACGATTGACCAACATGCTCACAATACCCCCTGCCACCTGCACAAACACCTTGCTCTTGGTGGCAAAGTACACAAGCCCAGGCTGCTCTGACCCCCCCCCAATCACACACACCACAGTGTCAGGGGGCGAACCACTGGAGTTGGTGTAGTTGATCCTGACAGTAGACACATGGTTCACGAAACTCTCTTGAGGCGTCCGCTTTGGCATCGTGCGTGGGTTGCAAGAAGGAATGCCAGCAAATACTCGCCAACACATGAAATCCACAAAAGAACATACGTACCCGGACCCATGCAAAAAGCGTGCGAACCATATTCTACTTGACGTACCCGTATTCAATATGAAAACGTACAAACCATATTCTACTCAACGTACCTGCCATCCATGTAAAAAACATGCAAACCATATTCTACTCAACGTACCCGCCATCCATGTAAAAAACATGCAAACCATATTCTACTCAACGTACCTGCCATCCATGTAAAAAACATGCAAACCATATTCTACTCAACGTACCCGCCA
>ENA-ORXF01000151-ORXF01000151.1-marine-metagenome-genome-assembly--contig:-NODE-151-length-53305-cov-8.758567_pt1 | contig 53305 bp, 52 predicted proteins | sample MGYA00237864_ERZ511476 | MGnify/ENA primary metagenome ERZ511476 (study PRJEB26306, sample SAMN06343908) | marine metagenome | isolation source: coastal waters | place: Atlantic Ocean: West Antarctic...
TACAATCCTTTCAGTGCAGGGGTAAACTCCAACATTGAAAGAACGTTGATTGATGTTTATAGAAAAGGTTCAAGTGAACTCACGATGCTAGATTTTAAAATATCTAACAATGAATTCATGGAACTGCCAGCTGGAGACGTTGGGCTATTGTTAGGATTTGAATTTAGAAATGAAGAAATTGTTGATGATAGAGACCCAAGATTGGATGGAACGATTACTTATACTGACTATGAAGGCGATACTTATCCTTTGGTGGCAGATGTTTTAAATTCCTCACCAACTGGAGATGTTTCTGGATCTAGAGACGTTTTATCTGTATTCGGTGAAATGCAAATTCCAGTGACTGATTCAATTAATATGCAATTGGCCATTAGAAATGAAAATTTCTCTGATTACGGCAACTCTACAGTAGGAAAAATTGCCTTAGGTTGGCAAGCTGCTGAATGGATAAATGTTAGGCTTTCTGCCTCAACAGCTTTTAGAGCTCCAAACATTATTCAGGTAAACGAAAAAACTGTTGTTAGGTCTGGTACTAGATATGACCGTGCAGCGTTCCAAGTTAATGCGTTACAAAGTGTTGGGAATGTAATTGATTCTGATTCACGTTATGGTATTCAAAGAATGGCAACGGGAGCGGAAAATCTTGAAGCAGAAGAGTCCGACAACACTTCTTTTGGTTTTGTTCTTACTCCAATAGATAATTTAGTTGTCACCGTTGATACATGGACTATTGAAAAAGATAAAACCATCGGTCTTTTTGGTCGTGAAAACCAAACGGTTAATGACATGCTTTTAAGATTTGCCAATGGAACCAGCAATTGTGCAACGTTTGCTGGAGACCCTTTGGTGGTTAGAGAGGCAGCGGATGATGGTGATGCGGCTGCTTTTGCAGCAGCAGGTGTGTGTCCTTTTGGAGACATTAAATTCATCAAAAATGACTACACCAACATGGCTTTAAGAACCGTTGAAGGCACGGATGTAGCTGTCTACTATAATTTTGAAAGTAATTTTGGGAACTTTGATGTTCGTTATATTGGAACTTTTCTTGATAAATTTGAGCAAAAAGCCAGTGGAGATTTTGCTGCTCTTCAAGCCAAGAAAGACAGCGGTGCAATTCCTGAATCAATCCCTTTGAAAGGTTTTGGTGACCTGCTTGGATTCGACGGAATCTATGACAACAAACACACCCTAAGATTGTCTTGGGACAAAGGACCTTATGGGGTTAGCTTGGTTGGACTTAAAAAGGGTTCTTTTGAACAAACTTCATTAGGTAAAAAAAGTGGTGTTGCTTATGTTGTTCCTTCAATGACAACGATGGACCTAACCATGTCTTATGACTTTGAATTAAATGGCAATGACGCAAGGGTCAGATTTGCTGTAAAAAATCTTGAGGATGAGAGAGCTCCAACGGCAGATAGGTATTACGGATATTATGCTGATGCTCATCAAGATTATGGAAGGAACTACTATCTTGATTTCAGACTGAAGATGTAATTCATTGGTTCAATTTAAAAGGGAGCTATTGCTCCCTTTTTTTTATAAAATAAAAAGATGAGTTTCATAACAAATAACAGAGGGTTCTTATTAGGAGTTTTTTCTGCGTTTATTGTAATGCTCTTCCCTACTCCTGAATCTTTGTCGCCTGAAGCTCACAAAACTGCGGCGTTGTTTTTATTAATGGGTGTTTGGTGGGCCACCGAAGCTGTGCCTGTTGCTGTTACTGCTCTAGTGCCTTTAGCCTTGTTCCCTATTTTAGGAATTGTAGACATACAAGATGCTGCAAACCCTTATGCAAATAAAACCATTTACCTTTTCTTTGGGGGTTTTCTTCTTGCAATAGCAATACAAAAATGGGACCTGCACAAAAGAATAGCTTTGTTTGTTTTAGAACGAGCCGGTTCTAACGGTGCATCCCTTGTTCTGGGATTCATGCTCACCGCTGCTGTAATAAGTATGTGGGTAATGAATACTGCAACCACAATAATGCTCCTTCCAATAGGTCTAGCCGTTGTGACGGTAGTGAAAGAAACGGTTAAAGGATTATCGGAAAAAGAGACTGAAAACTTCCAACTCTCCCTGTTATTAGGAATAGCCTACGGAGCAACCATAGGAGGAATGTCAACGCTGATTGGGACGGGTCCTAATGGCATGCTGGCAGCTTTCATGGCTGATAATTATGATCTTGATATCAGCTTCTTTGACTGGATGAAAGTTGGAGTACCTTTGAGTGTGATAATGTTACCTTCCAGCTGGTTTGTATTAACAAGAATTATTTATCCAGTTAGATTTAAGACATCGGAAGAAACAACGGCGTTATTGTCCTCTATGAAAGAAGAATTGGGAGAATTCCAGGGCCCAGAAGTAAAAGTATTCATGGTATTTCTACTAACTGCTTTGTGTTGGATGTTAAGAACCGTTCTAGATGATTTGCCGGGTCTCGGGGGACTTTCTGATGCCGGTATTGCAATGATATCAGCTATGTTGCTCTTCTTGCTTCCGAGTGGTGACGAAGAAACCAAAGGGCCACTCTTAGAATGGGAGGACGCTCAGAAAAACGTACCGTGGGGATTGCTTGTTTTGTTTGGTGGAGGTTTAAGTTTGGCCAATGCCGTTCAGAGCACGGGTCTTGCTTTTTGGATTGGAAACCTTATTCCACAAGGCATCAGTATTGTTCTTATTGTGGTCTTGGTAGTCACTTTAATAATATTCTTAACAGAACTCACCTCAAACATGGCAACCACAGCTACCTTTTTACCGGTTGTTGCTGCGATAGCAGTTCAGTCTGATTTTGATCCTATACTTGTAACGGCTGCAGTTGCATTAGCTGCCAGTTGTGCATTTATGCTCCCGGTAGCAACGCCTCCGAATGCGATTGTTTTTGGATCAGGTTTAATAAGAGTTCCCCAAATGGCAAAGGCTGGTTTTCTTTTAAATGTACTTGGAATAATAATTGTATCTTTTGTAGCGGCCATCTCAGTGCCCTACTTCTTGCTTTAAACTATTTTCCTTTTGCGATTGCGTCCGGCCTTCTGGTATCGGCAACGCCATAAAGTTTATTGTCTTCAATAAATATAGCTTGAACACTGCCCATGGTATTGGTCGGGCGTGTGGTGTGACCAAAAGACTCCAACAAATTAATAGTATCAGGACTTATTCCTGTTTCTACCTCAAGATCATCTGCTACCCTTTGATTAATTCTTGGTGCCATAACAGCCTCAGCAAATCCTAAATTATGATCAATAATATTAGAAATAACCTGAGTAAGGATGTTGGGAATTCTTCCTCCGCCTGGAGACCCTAGAACCATCGAGAGATCTCCAGAAGAATTGAAAACCATAGAAGGCGCTTGAGTGCTAATCATTCTTTTTCCAGGGTCCAATTTATTGGCTTCGCTCTTGCCGTATTCTGCAGTGTCATCACCGTAGTAATGAGAAAAGTTTCTCATTTGATTGTTCAGAAGAAAACCACCTTTAGCTACGGTAACTCCAGATCCAAAAGAAGATCCTAGAGTGTAAGTGAGAGAAACTGCATTTCCGTCCTCATCTATTACAGACAAATGCGTTGTATCAGGACTCTCATCTGCTCTTTTAAAATCTCCTGCCAGGATAAGTTCGTCCGGTGTTTTTATATTTTCTTTGATAGTTTCTGAGCCTTCTTTTGAATAGCTTTTGCTCAAGAGGTTCTCTACAGGAACGTTGTAATAATCTGGATCTCCATGATGTTTTGCTCTGTCAGCAAAAGCACGGATCATGGATTCTGATAAATAGTGAATAGAAGATGCTGAATTGTGACCTTTAGATTTAATATCAAAGTTTTCTAATATGTTTAAAGTTTGCAGTAAAACCAAGCCTCCACTAGCGGTTGGTGGCATTGAGACAATCCTGTTTCCTCTGTAATTTGTTTCTACTGCGACCCGGTCTTTTGCTTCGTAAGTTGCAAGATCAGCCTTGGTTATCAAACCGCCGTTTGTTAAAGAATCCTCAACTATCCAATCTGCAATTTCTCCTTTGTAAAATGCTTCGTGCCCTTTCTGACTTATTAGAGTTAAAGTTTTTGCCAACCTAGGCTGTCTAAATAAGGAATTGATTTCAAGAGGCTCTTCGTCTTTGTAAAATTTAGCCTTAGAAGCCTTGTTCTTGAGAAGAGATTCCTTGCCCCAATTTAAAATAAAATTAAGGTCATTTGAAACGGGAATACCTTTGTGGGCAAGTCTGATAGCAGGCATCATCACTTGCTTCAAATTCATTTTTCCATGAGCTTGATGTGCTTTTATCAATCCTGCTACCGTACCGGGCACAGCATTCACCAAGTGGCCATATCTAACAACACCATCCTCGGTTAAATACATGGAACTCTTTGCTGAAGCAGGAGCTGCTGACCGGTAATCAATGGTTGATACATTCTTGGTCTCTGCATCAAAAAGTAACATAAACCCACCTCCGCCAAGGTTACCTGCCCTAGGTAAGGTAACGGCTAAAGCAAATCCCATGGCCACAGCAGCATCAACGGCATTGCCACCTTTTTCCAAGATTTCGTAACCCACTTCAGTAGCATGATAATTTTGACTGACCACCATGAATTTCTCTGATACAACAGGATGAATCCTGTCTTTGTAATCGAGCGTGGTTTGCGAAACAAGAATTGCGTTAAAGAGTAGAAGAACTATTCCTGTTAAAAGCCCTCGAAAGTTATCCATTATAATTATGGACTAGCAACTCCTGCGCTTGGTCTTCTAGGATCAGCAGAGCCATAAAAATAACCATTTTCATGCATGATGGCTTGAACACTTCCCATAGTTCTTGATGGATAAATTTTATAACCTCTTTCTTTTAAAAGTGCTGTGGTGTCTGATCCAAAGCCGTCCTCTATCATTAAAACTTCCGGCAACCATTGATGATGCATGCGGGGACTATTTACTGCTTGGGCAACATTCATCCCATGAGTCATTACATTTAAGGCCACCTGCAAAACGGTGGTAATAATCCTGCTGCCACCCGGACTTCCGAATACCAGATGAGGTTTGTTGTCTTTAAAAAGAATGGTTGGCGTCATTGAACTTAAAGGTCTTTTATTACCTTCTATCGCATTGGCCTCTGATCCTATTAATCCATACCCATTAGGCGTTCCAGGTTTAGATGAAAAATCATCCATCTCATTGTTTATTAGCATTCCGGTACCAGGAATCATGATTCCCGAACCGTAAGAAAAGTTTAAAGTGTAGGTATTGGAAACTGCGTTTCCTAAAGAATCCATTACTGAAAAATGTGTTGTGTCTGGGCTCTCGTAAGGCGCAGGGTCTCCTGCAAAAACTTCCTCTGAAGGCGTCCTTGTGGACAATGAAATATTTTGATTAAGTTCTTTGGCGTAACCTTTGCTTGTAAGTCCATTTGGCACATCATAGAAATCTGAATCTCCCAGATATTTACTTCTGTCTGCGTAAGCTCTTTTCATGACTTCAGCCATTATATGAATGGTGTCTGCGCTCCCAAAACCCATTTCTTTAATAGGATACCCTTCAAGCATGTTTAACATCTGTATCAGATGAATGCCTCCAGAGCTGCTTGGTGGCATGGAGACAACTTTATAGTTATTGAAGGTTCCTTCAACCGGATTTCTTTCAGCAACGATATAATTTTTTAAATCTTCAGCAGTTATCAATCCGCCATTTCGCTCCATTTCTTTGACAATCTTTTTTGCTATTTCGCCTTCGTAAAAAGCTTTGGGACCATCTCGACTTATCTGCTCTAAAGTCCAAGCGAGATCTGGCTGCCTGAGTATTTCTCCTGCTTTATACAAACTTTTATCGTTTTTATAGAAAGATTTAGCTGCAGCTTTATTGGAAGACAGTCTCTCTCTGTATCTGGTTGAAGAAAGGGTATTGGCTAGGTCGTGTGGAACAGCAAAGCCTTCTCTTGCAAGTCTTATAGCAGGTTGAAGCACTTGTTTCCAAGACATGGTGCCGTATTTTGTTAAAGCGTGATAAAAGCCTGCAACCGTCCCCGGCACACCTGCTGAGAGTAATGAGAACTGAGCTTTCTTTTTATCGTAATTTCCATTGCTGTCTAAGAACAGATCTCTGTGAGCTGCTGATGGAGCTCTTTCTCTGTAATCAATGGCTATTGTTTTATCTAAAGATTTTAAATAGACCAACATAAATCCGCCGCCGCCTATATTTCCAGCTCTTGGTAGAACAACTGCTAGAGCTAATCCTGTAGCTACAGCAGCATCCACTGCATTTCCACCTTGGCTTAAAATATCTGCGCCTACTTGGCTTGCAATTTTCCTTTGTGACACCACCATCCCAGTTGTGCTGATGTCTGGATTATGAATTGATTTGTAATCGATAATTGGCAAATTAATTTCTATGGAAGCAAGAATAAAGCTCGAAAGAAATGCAAAAATTATAAATAAACTTTTAATCATAATAAGACTGTATCAATGTGTTTTGTGAAGTCTAATTCTTTAAGGGGGGTACGTTATAAATTCTATCTATCAATCGTCTATTGCTTGATAAACCAAAGTACTAAATTCTTCTCTTAAGGGCAAAGGACTGGCCAAGACTTGTGTCATAAGTACTGCGATGAGGTCTTCTTTTGGGTCAACCCAGAAAACTGTACTTGCGGCACCACCCCAATAAAAACTTCCATCGGATCCATGAGAACCTTGCAGTCCTTTATCTAAATCAACACCTAATGTTAGACCAACGCCTTGCAGTCCTGGAAAGCTATTTCTAGCTAACACTTCTTTAGAAAGATGATTTCTTGACATGAGTTCTACCGATTTTCTACTTAAGATCCTAACGTCTCCTAGTTTTCCTCCATTAAGGAGCATTTGAGAAAATCTTAAATAATCTTGCGTTGAAGCAATAAGCCCAGAACCCCCATCAAAAACCGTAGCTTTTGCAAGATAAGGGCTGGTTTCTTTCTTATCAATTAAAATAATAGGGTCCTTGGAGTTTATCCTACCTGCTATAGAAGGTATTAAATAGCCTAAAGCTGGAGCAAACGCATAAAGATCTGTGAAGCGATCTGATTTTTCTTCAGGAATTGAAAAGAAGGTGTCTCTCATATCCAATGGATCAAAGATTCTTTCTTTTAAAAAATTATCAAAAGTCTGACCCGACACCCTTTCTATAATGCAACCCAAGACATCCATGCCCATTCCGTATGTGTATTTGTAACCAGGCTGATGCATTAAAGGTGTTTTTGTAGCTAGAGAAACTGAAAAATCACAAATATTCTTAAACTCTTTCAAGTTATCCGTGTCCATCCCCTTCCCTTGCAAAAGAGCTTCGCCTAGAGATTCAGGATCGTCTATCGAGAAATACGGAGACATCTTGTTGTCGTTGTAAATCTTTGCAAGTTGTTTGTTAGCAGTAAAGTTGTACGCAATGCCTGAAGTATGAGTTGCCAAATCTCTAATGGTCAAAGGTTTCCTTTGTTTTTCTTGAGAAGTAGTTTCATCCTCATTGACAACCAGAACTTTCATGGAAGCAAACTGGGGAATATAAAGGGCCACGGGATCTGACAACCTTATTTTCCCCTCTTCAATTAGGATCATTAGGGCAACTCCAGTAATGGGTTTGCTCATGGAATATATCCTAAAGAGAGAATCTCTTTTTAAGGGGACGGAGTTTTTTAAGTCAGCGAAACCTTGAACTTCAAAATGAACCATTTCTCCTTTTCTTGCTACAGCAGTAATGAGACCAGGCAATTGTCCAGAAGCAACGTATTTTGATAGTGCAGGTGCGATCTTGTCTAAACGCTCTTGAGACATGCCGACTTTATTGGCTTCAAGTTCTCCAGCATTAAGATGAAGTCCCGTAATGGCTAGAAAAACAAATAAAAAACGAGATAAATTAAATAACATAATCAAAACCTTTTCCTTTAAAGTTATGGGATATGATACTCATTTAGAGGATGAATTAATATGGACTTTAAGTTAAAAGATAAGAATGCTTTGGTTTGTGCATCAAGCGAAGGGCTTGGCAGAGCCGCTGCAATAGAATTGGCAAAAGAAGGAGTAAATTTATCAATATGCTCACGAAACAAAGATAAATTAGAAGAAACCTATAATTCTATAAAAAAAGTTTCTGACTCAAAAGTATTCATGAAAATTGCCGACTTATCTAATGCCAAAGATATAGATGAACTCTTCAAGGAATCCGTATCCAATTTAGGATCTGTTGATATCCTCGTTAATAATGCAGGAGGGCCTCCTCCAAGTACTTTTGATAACACCACAGACGATCAATGGGAATCAGCATTTAACTTAACCATGATGTCCTCTGTAAGGCTTTCAAGATTGGTCCTTCCTCAAATGAAAGAAAACAATTGGGGAAGGATCATTAACATCTCATCCGTATCTGTTAAAACCCCAGTTAATGGCTTATTTTTATCCAACAGCATCAGAATGGGTGTGTTGGGATGGTCCAAAGCTTTATCGGATGAAGTTGCTGCTAATGGAATTACTGTTAACTCCGTGTGTCCAGGATCTACAAGAACCAAACGCATAACCGATATCTTTGATGCACAATCTAAGGCAACAGGTAAAAGTGTTGATGAAATTGAAGCAGCAGCTTCTGCAAGCATACCGATGCAAAAAATTGGAGAACCTGAAGACTTGGCTGCTCTTATAGCTTTCCTTGCGTCAGAGAGGGCTTCCTATATGACCGGACTGGCCATTCAAGTAGACGGGGGTTCGGCTAGAAGCTTCACGTAACTTTTTACCGTTCTTTAAAAAGCCTGTCTAAAGCTTTTACTTCTTTTCGTTGGTTCTTTAAAACTACGAATGCAAAGAAAGAGATAATTCCTGAGATAAACAACGGAGTGGAAAAGTAACCCACGTAAAAGAAGATGTCTTTACCTGCAGGAAAAGACGTTAAAGCAAACTGCAATGTACAAAGGACAATTAAGACTGCTATAAAAATTATCTGAATAATTTTAATTATCTTTTCACGATGATTTGTTTCAGCAAGCAAGTCTGCTAAAGCAAAATCCCTTTCCTCTTCTTCCGAATTTACAGTTAACTTTCCTTCAGTATAAAACCATTTCATAAGTTGATTATAGAGCAATAATTACAAGATTCATTTCTATAGTTTGTATTAAGTCTAAAACGACAGAATGAAGAGCCTCTTAATCAAGTTTTATTTAGCCGCCCTTCTTTTAATTAAGGGATGGCTGGAAATCCTGGAGGAGGCATGCGGTGATAAGTTGTCTGTTCGTAACCGTAAGCTATTTCTATCAGTAACCCTTCTGAATAAGGACGTCCAGTTAACTGAATACCCGCCGGCAGCCTGTTTTGCCAAAATCCCATGGGAACAGAAACTGCAGGCAAACCTGCTGCTGGAACTAGCAACTGACTGTTATCACCCAAATATTCTTCATTTGCTTTATTGATTCTGGCAGGTGGATTTGACCAAGTGGGATAAACCAGTGCGTCTAGATTATTCTCATCCATAGCTCGAATGGTATTTTCAAGAAGTTGGTTACGAAGCGGATGGTTGGGCCAAATAATGCATGGATTTTCTCTTTCATTGGGCGAGATATCTAATGGGAATTGGGATAAATATTCAAGCACGCTTTTAGATTCAATTGCATACTCATTTGACTCAAGCAAAGAAGAGACATCATCTATAGGCGGATCATCCAAGGAATTAAGATATTTTTTAAGGTCATAGCGAAAACTGCCGCACGACTTTATGTCCTCATTAAGAGCATCAAAGTCTTCTATAACAATAAAATCTACTATCGTAGCGCCCGCAGATCTCATGGCTTCAAGGGCATTTAAAAAGAGCTGTGTAATTTCTTCATCTGCATTGTCATGATCAACCAACCTCCTGAACACGCCAATACGTTTACCAATTAGGCCCTCCGGATTAAGGAAGTCTCGATAATCTTCTTCTCTTTTATCAGGAACCGTCAAAGGGTCATTGGGATCAAAACCAGCAATAACGTTAAACAATTTTGCACCGTCTTCTACTGTTCGAGTCATTGGTCCGGCTATGTCTCTATCAAATATCAATGGAATTATTCCGTCTCTGCTGGTTAAGCCGAGCGTAGAACGAATGCCAAACAAGGCTAAATGAGAAGACGGACCCCTTATAGAATTTCCTGTATCGCTGCCCATTCCCGCAACGGCCAAATTGGCCGCGACAGCAGAAGCGGTACCTCCTGAAGATCCAGCCGGTACGTAATTAACATCGTAAGCATTTGCAGTCCTTCCAAAAGAAGATGAAACCGTCTCTCGAGGACTGAACGCCCATTCAGCCATATTGGTCTTGGCTATTATTATTGCTCCTGCTTCACGTAATTTACGGACCATGAATGCATCGTTAGGTGGGTAGCTGTTTTTAAGAATTACTGAACCACCAGAAGTCACCATGTCGTAAGTATCGAAATTATCTTTCACTACGATAGGTGCACAAAATAACTGGGGCAGCTCTTCATTAGAAATTATTGCACGGTCCGTGGCATCTGCTTTTGCTAAGGCCTCTGGATTGATCACAGTAATTGCGTTAATTCCACTAGTCTTGTCATAGCTTTCTATACGCAACAAGTATTTCGAGACGACTTCACGACAGGTGGTTTGTCCTGAAATAAGTGCTTCTTGTATTTCGCCTATCGTTGTTTCTACAACGTTAAATTTTTGATCACTTTCTGAACAAGATACGAATGCCGAAGATAATATTATTGCTTGTAATAGTTTTTTCATTACCTGTCTTATATTTACAAATTATTTTTAATGATGTGATTTATACCACTGAATCCATTGTGGATAAAATATAAAAAATATTAAGAAGGAAGAAAAATAGGAATAGTACCTTGAAATATGAACTTTGAAGAAAGTAAAGATGCCACTGAAACCTAATAGAAAAAGATAAACAATGGCGGACCGGACGAGACTCGAACTCGCGACCTCCGCCGTGACAGGGCGGCGTTCTAACCAACTGAACTACCGGTCCAAAATTGAAAAGGCATTCTAACAGCACTTAGGTAGTAATCAGAAGCGTCTTTTTACTATTTTAAGAAATTAATATATTTCTACGGTTGGGTAAGGAGATTCCTTACTTACATCTACTTCAAAAGCATTTTTTCCTTTTGAAAAGACAACTGCTTTGAATTCAGTTTCATCAGTAATGTGCAAAGCGCAACCTCCTTCCACAGCAAAACAATTGTCCAAAGTTTTATCTTCTAAGAATTTCTTTACCATCGGTCGTCGTTCAGGTTCTTCGTCGTAATGAGGGCAGCAATTGCCTTTAACAAAGCCCATGCAATCCATCACCTTCAGCTCCTCCGACCAAGAATCCACTACTGCTCTCTCAAACCAACAGTTAGCCCCAGCACTTACACCACACATAATCGTTCCATTGTTGTAAGCTTTTCTTAGGATTTCATCCAGACCCCAGTCCTTCCAGACAGCAAGCATGCTCTTGGTGTTGCCGCCGCCTACAAAAATTATGTCTTGTGATGCTATTAACTCTTCTAAATTGGGTGTGCGTTTAAAAAAGTCCAGATGAACTGGCAAACAGTTCATTTTAGAAAAAGTGGCGTAATAATTTACTTTGTATGCCTCATTGTCTCCTGTTGCTGTTGGGATGAAACAAACGTTTGGTTTGGTTTTATTGGATTGTTCTAGGATGTATTTTTCAATAATTCCTTGCCCTGGGTTCCTACCAAAACCCCCTCCCCCTATTGCTATAATTTGCTTAGACGTCATCTTCAGCTAACTTTAACAATTCAACACTGTTTCCAGAAGGATCTTTGATGTAGATAGAAGCAGTTCCATCTCTGTGTTTAACAAGATCTCCGTATTTTTCAGCTTCTGCTGATTCAATAGCAAAGTGCATGGGATGTTGTTCGGGTAAAACTAGTGCCAAGCTTACGTTATCAAATTTGATCAAGGCCCAAGAATCGTCTTCGTAAGATACCTCACAATTAAATTCTTCTTTGTACCAGTTTATGGTCTCTTGAAGATTAGTTACTTGAACAGCAACGTGATGAATTTTATCCATGCGCAATCATGAATACGGAAACGAACAAGACGCCGCTAGCCAGAACCCCGAGAGAACTGATAAGAAAATATGAAATTAAACGTATTGCTTGTTTGCTCCAAGGTTCATCGCTGTTGGTGTTTTGACTTCTTAAAACAAGCAGAGTCCAATTTACTAAAAAAGTTATACCGCCTAAGATAAAAATAAATGTTACAGATTCCATTCGAAGTATTTTAAATAAAAAGAAAAAGGATTGCTTGAATATAGTTACTTTTTCTTTGTTTTTCTTAGATTCTTTTCTTTTTTGGCCCAATATTCCATTGTTACGGTAGCACAGTCTTCTGCTGCGTTGTCTGAAGATCTTTTTAACTTATCTTTCATTGGTTTTTAGACGCCACATGCACAACAGCACGACCAATAATTCAAATGCAATGACCAACCACAAGCTGGTATTCGGTGTCGCATCAGCAAATACACTAAACGTTCTTCCAATTAAAAAACTTCCAAACACAACCACAAACGTTTGGTAGGTAAAACGCATGTATTGAATCTTAAACATAGAAGTTAGGGCCATTAATCCAATGACCAAAAACAAACTGTAATGGGAGCGAACTTCGCTGAAAGAATTTACTTCATTAAGGGTAAAAGAAACCCAACCTGCAGCCGTTGCAGGGCTGAGAAGTCCAACCAAACCAAAACCCAAATGTTCTATCCCTATAATAAATAGAATTATCTTATCCGCTACTTTACTCATTGATTGTCCTTATTTTTTTGACACTTCTGACTGCAATACAATACTCGGAACCAATCTCTTTCCCACTTCTTTCTCCAACTGAACTCTTTGTTGCAAGTTTTGCATATCTTAAAAGGTAAATTACTCTTTTTCATTGCTCATTTTTAAACTGATCTCTTTTTCTTCTTCACCATCCCAATGAAAATGACGACCTTCTCTTTGATAAATTACTTTGGTTCCATCGGCTTCTTCCCAGTATTCATCGCTGCTTATATCCTTATTGGATTTCTTAAAAAGAGATTTTATAAAATTAAGCATTTATTGATTGCCAAGAAAAACTTTTTTTACAGCTTCTTCTTTGAAACCTCTCTCTACAACTTGAGCAATGGTGAGCCCTTCTGTTTTAAGCTCAGCTATTCTTTCTACAATGGGCAAGGTAACTTCGTTGGCATCAGGCACATCAATGACAGCAGCCAATTTGCCATCGGCAAAGTCTGCTGAACTTTGAAAATTAGAATGCTTGATGGCATTCAAAATATGGTTCCAAGCAGTGGTTACTTCTTCTTTTGTCTTTGCTTGTTTCCATACCCTTCCCCAAAAAACAATCTTTAATGCTCTGGAGCACTCCAAGGGCATGGAGTCATCATTCATTAATTCTGAAACGCCTTTGAATGAAGTTGGATAACCTTTGGTGGTTAAAACTGCGAAGGCTTGAGCTTCCCAGGCTTTCAAAACGTCTCTTGGGTTAAGGTTTTTAAAATTAAAATCCATATTATTTTGTGCTTGTTCCACCTTCATCGTCCAATTCAAAACCTTCCAGTTCTGACATCATGAAATCACATGCGTCTTCAGGATTAAGACCTTGCGTTAAACATTCCGAGAGGCCCTTATTAAGAAGTTTCTTAACCTCATTGCCTCTTATTAAATATGTTCCTATGTAACCACTTTCCTCGTCTTCAAAATCCTCTGTCCATCCTTCGTTTAATGGGTCGCCCAGAGTAAAGTAAATATCGTCCGGTTTTATGTACAGATGCACAAAGAGGCCTTGGTCTGTATCTAGATTAATTTCCGTATCCGGTTCAAAAATTCCTTCTTGCCAATTTTCCATGCAACAATTATAAATTGACTGGCTTGAATTCAAAGGAATTTAATCAGATAAAAATGTTGTGTTTGTAATGGGTCGATAACAAAAGTACTATCAAACTCTATGAAAAATTTATTAGTAACAGGTGCGGCTGGTGGAATTGGTTCTGCCATAGCTTCAGAAGCTAGCAAGCAAGGATACAAAGTTGGGCTTATAGACTCTGATGAGAAGAAACTTATTGAAGTCCAAAAGTCTATTGAAAACTCGGTGAGTCTGCCAACAGACATTACCAATGAAGCGTCCGTCTTGGCGTCCTTAGAATTGTTTGACGAGCAACCGGATGCTCTTGTAAATTGCGCTGGCATTGTTCGCTTTGGGGGATTGCTGGATCAAGAGATTAAAGATTTTAAAGACGTTCTCGATGTAAATTTATTGGGGTGTTTTATCGTCAGTTGTGCCGTTGCAAGATTAATGGTTCAAAATAAGGTTGGGAATATAATCAACATCAGTTCCATCAGCGGAGGCAAACATCCTGCTTTGCATTCTGGAGCTTACGCAGCATCTAAAGCAGGAATGGTAATGCTTTCTGAGCAAATGTCCTTGGAATGGGGCAAAGAAGGAATACGCGTAAACGCCGTTTCACCTGGTTTCATAGATTCAGGGATGTCTGCCTCTCACTACACAGATCCAACAGAAAGAAAAAAGAGAGAAGCCATGGTGCCTATTCAGAGGATAGGAAAAGCAGAAGATATAGCCAATGTTGTAATGTTTTTATTGTCAGAAAGTTCATCTTATATCCATGGAGAGAATATCTTAGTGGACGGAGGTGTAATGAACAGCGTCTTGGCTAATATTGGAAGAGATTAACTCAAAATGGAGCCTTCAAATATCAATTCAGTATTAGTAACCGGTGGCGGTTCAGGTATTGGAGCAGGAACTGCTAAATATCTGGCAAAAAAAGGTTCGCTAGTTACCATTTGTGGCAGGTCGGAAGAGAAGCTAATAAAAGTATCTGAGGAAATAGGAGAATCTTGCCATTATGTTGTAGCGGACATTACTCAGCAAAACGATAGAGAAAAACTCATAAGTGAAGCGGTAAAATTTGGTAATGGATTGAACGCTCTTATAAATTGTGCCGGAAATATGTACCGAGTTCCATTGGAAAAAATGGAAGAAAACTCTTTGGAGGATATTTTCAAAACCAATGTCATCTCAGGAATGATGCTAGCGAAAGAGTCTTTGGAGCATTTAAAACTTACACAAGGATCTATTGTTTTTATTAGTTCCGTCCATACAAAAAGATCATTTTCTGGGGCTTCGCCTTATGCCGCTACAAAAGGAGCTATCGAAACCATCACACAAGTTCTAGCTTCTGAGCTCGGTGAACACGGTATCAGAGTGAATTGCGTTTCTCCGGGAGCAGTTTTGAGTGAGATTAATATAAGAGCAGGTCTGGTCTCAAAAGAAGAGAACGAAGATCGTATGAACAAACTGGCACCTGAACACGTTCTAGGAAGAATAGGAACATCAACTGAAATTGCAGAAGCCATTGCTTATCTTATAGAAGCAAAATGGACTACAGGAGCCATCTTAAGGATAGATGGAGGCTTGAGCCTAGGGAAGATTAAAGATTAAATTAAGCGCAGAAGTTTTTTTGCATTATCAGCAAGAAAAGAAGGTATGACTTTGAGAGAATCTCGATTGGGTTGATCCCATCCCAGAAAATTAGTTCCTAAAACCTGTCTATCGTTTCCTACAATTTCTTCCAATAGTTTTAGAGAAGATTCTTGGTGGACGTGATTATCAAACCAAACCAACCCGAGTTGTCTCAAAAATTCTCCCTTCTCTCTGATCCATTCTGGAGAAGTGTGCCTATTTTCTGCTGCCAAGGCCAACCTGCCTGCAAGAAAAGGAACGTTTCCACCTCCGTGACTTATGCAGACATCAAGAGTTGGGTGGCGATGAAGAACTCCACCAAAAATTAAATTTCCAAGCGCTGCTGTTTCGTCATTTGCAAAGCCTACTGTTAAATCCAAACTGAATGAATCCAGCCTATTGTCTGAGTAAGGTCCATTAATGCCTTGGGGAGCAGGATGTATAAAAAGAGGAACGTCCAAGTCCACACAGGTCTTGTAAAATTCATCCATAGCGTTGTTGCCAATACCTAAAGGAAAGTCAGTTCCGATGTAAGCCCCCAAGAAGCCCAATTCATTGACACACCTTTCCAATTCTTTTGAAGCAGCTTCTGGATCTTGCATGGGCAAGGAAGCAAACCCACCCAAACGCTTGGGATGATCAGCTATTGCTCCGGCCATAGTGTCGTTGTGCAATTTGCAATAATTAACCGCTTTTGGAGCTTCTATGAAATGAAAATACGTTATTGGATTAGGAGATATAACCTGGAAATCAATTCCAAGGGCATTCATGGCTTCTATCCTTAAATCTATGTCCATGAACGGAGTGTTCTCGTATTTTACTCCTTCCAATTTGTAGTCGCCTACTCTAAACCACGGGTGATCTTTATCTCCACCAATCTCCGGGCCTTGGCCCTCTATTGAATTAAGGGTCTCTTTAAAAACCGCATGGGCATGAATGTCTATTACTTCCATTAGAGATAAAGGACTACCAATCGCTTCCGTCTTTGTTCATAAAGGTCTTAATCGAGTTGTGATAATTTTGAACAGCGGGTTCATTTTTTCCATAGACAAAGTTGTAAGATTCGAGACTTGAAATATTAGATTGAATTTGGAAACCCATTTTATAATCCTCATCAACAACAGCCTGCAAGACCATGTCACTGAAATCTTGAGTAGTTTTTATTTCTTCTTCCGTTTCTGGTTTTTTAGCAGAAAGAATGGTTTGTCTGGTAATGGTTCTGTCAGGGGATGAAGTTGGAAAAATTTGACTTACCAAGCAATGCCCTCCTAAGACACCTGATATTGAAAGGTTTGGAAAGCCTGAATGGATAAGACGAATATTGTCCAATGGAGACGCCCACTCTTTTTCAGGTTTACCAACCAATTCTTTCAAAGATTTTCTGCCAAAAGTAAGTCTTTGGTGAGGACCGTAAGTATCTAAAACTAGCAAGTTCCCTACCGTATGTTTGCCAACAGTATCTCCGTGCAGCTGATTGTGGTGGTAAGCTTCAAGATAGCCATCCAGAGCAACTTTCCATCCAGGTCCTTCCAGCTCCCTTTGATCATAAATGTGCCAATCTTTTAAATTCAATGTCTCAAGCTCTAATGCAAAATCGCCCAACCAGTCGTCAATATTAAATTCTATTTTAGGAGTTAGCATGACCCATATAAGACCAGCTCGTTCTGAGCAATTTAATTCCACCAACCCAAATTCTTTTTTATTTATTTCACCAAAAGTCTTTTCGCCATACATTCCGATCAATTGACCTTCGTGGTTGTAAGTCCAAGCGTGATAAGGGCAAATAAAATTTCTTTTTTCACCACTGCCTTCTTCACAAACTTGAGATCCTCTGTGGCGACAAACATTTAAAAATGCTCTTACCTTCATGTCTTGGCCTCTGGTTATGAGAACCGGAGTATCAATAACTTTCATAGCTCTGTAGCTATTTTTATTTTTCAATTCACTGCTCAAGCAAAGCGCCAAAGGAAGATTCTTATATATTCTTTCTATCTCTTTGTTGTAACGGTCTGGATCGACGTAAGCCTCAATAGAATTTGACATCACCTCTTCGGCTTGGTCGGTAGTTTTGTTTTCGAAATGATCAAGCGCTCTTTTAACAAGCTCTGTCATTTCTTGAGAATTGGAACTGTTTTTAATCACTTCTTGTATTTGTTTTGAAACTCGATCCAGGCTGGAACAGACTCAGGAATATCTGCTTGAATCTTTTTGTCTCCCATTGTTACCCTCATAGGGTTGTTCAAACTTTCTAAATAGTCTTCCGTTTTAACATAGTAGAAAAAATTTATAGTTCTTTTAGAGAATTTCCATGCACCTTCTTTTTTTGAATAAGTGTCGTCATATCTCATTGCAGCTAGGCTTGCTACACCGTCTCTGGTTGTTTCTGCATGACTGTAGACTGTACCAAAAGCAAGCTCAGAATTTGATTCGTCTATTTTTACAGTGACGTCATGTGTCCAGTGAAAAGAGGGTCCTCTACTCATGAAAACCTCTTGGTACATATCTAAAATATCCTGTCTTCCTTTACTCTTGAGAGAGCCATTTGGTGAATCGAATTCAGCATCTAAAGTAAAAAGATTTTCTAAAGCAGGTAAATCTTGTTGATCACATGATTCCGCATAGCCAGAAACCAAAGCTCGTATTTCTTCTATCGATTCAAGTCTTTCTAAACGGGAAATTAAGTTTTCATTGAATAATTTACTTTCTTGTATGTCCATAATTTTTATCTTCTTAAAACTTAGAAGACCCTCTTGCTGATAGGATTTCTATCCAGTACCCGTCAGGGTCTTTGATGAACGCCAACCCCTTCATGTTCCCATCATCGGGTTTCTTTACAAACTCAACTCCGTGTTCTTCAAAATTCTTTGATGCTTCATAGACATCAGGTACCGTAATGCCTATATGACCAAAGCCTCTTGGATCTGAGTTTCCATCGTGGTAAGAAAAATTATCGTCTTTTTCAGTTCCCCAGTTATGGGTTAGCTCTAACATGGCCTTTTGACTAAAAGCATATTCTGTTCTTTCTAAAGGATCATTAGGTACTTTTTCATCTTGCTCCCTAACGTAACCTAAAAAATATAGAGTGAATTCCATTTCTGGAAAATCCAATTTTTTGACCAAGGTCATTCCTAGAACATTGACGTAGAATTCCAAAGACACCTCAGGATCTTTGACCCTAAGCATGGTTTGATTAAATATGTATTCTTCGGTATTTTTCGCCGAAGTTTTCTTAAGCTCTTCCATTTTACTTCCCCTGTGAATCTCCATGATCATGAATCCTGCAGAGAATTTCAATCAAAATTTTATTTGTGCCTCTTTTAGTTCAAGGCATTAGTAACACTTATATTTTTTTATAGTTGCTAAAAGCTATTAAAAGCTGATAAATTAGACCGCATCTCATCTTTGGGAAGGTGTGAATTTTTTAAATTGGGGAACATTATGAATTTTATATACAGAAGCTGCTCTTTTATAGTGGCTGCTAGCTTTTTAGCATTTCCAATATTTTCAGCTGAAGAAGGTGAATCCGCTTCCAACTCTTTAGATGAAGTTATAGTTACGGCTCGTAAAAGAGAAGAGAGCCTTTTAAGTATTTCTGAATCGGTCAGTGCAATCTCAGGAGATGCTATTGATAGACAGAATATTAAAGGTTTGGATAAAATAGGTTTGTTGACACCTAACTTGAATCTAGCCATGAGAGCAGACGGTTACCCCAATGTATCCATTAGAGGTATCGGAGCTTTTGGTTTAACTCAAGGTGTAGGATTTTATTTAGATGATGTTCAGCTATTTAGTGATGCATCTTCAAGATTTGGAGATTTAGAACGTATTGAAGTACTGAAAGGCCCTCAAGGTACTCTTTACGGTGGAAGCAACATCGGTGGTGCAATTAAATTTGTAAGCAAAAGACCAACCGTTGGAGACGACTCAGGAAGAGTTAAATTACAAATTGGTGACCAAGGTATTAAAGATACAGAAGTTTCTTTAAACAGAGATCTAAATGATGACTGGGCTGTGAGAGTTTTCGCATACTCCAGAGAAGATGATGGTTTCTTGACGAATCCAAATTCAGACAACATAGACAATCAACCTGCAGATGCCGGTGCTTATGAAGAAAGTGGAATAAGAATTGCTATAGCAGGACAACTAGCAGACAACCTAAGCTTGTATGCTTCCGTTAGGCAAAACGACTACGAAGGACCCGTAAATGCATGGGCCAGAGAACTAGGAACTCCGGGGAATTTTACTTACCCTAAATTATTAGACACTAGTAGGAACTCTTCACGTGACGCAGAAACCACAGGTGTGCACTTTGAATTAAATTGGGAAATGGACGGATATGATCTGACCTCAATTACTTCTTATACAGACACTGAGAGCACAAGAGTGACTGACGTTGATCTATCTCAATTCTATTATTTCAACACTACAAGACCTGAAGAAATGCAAATAACTACCCAAGAAGTGCGCTTTACTTCAACTACAGACAGCAACCTTCAATGGATAGCTGGGGTTTATATTTCAAATTACGAAAGAGAAATGAATTCATTTTTAACATTTGGTCCTTGTGCATTTACTGGAACTCTAGCTACTGATTGTGGAGAAGGTTTCTCCATGCCTTTTGAAGTAACTAATGAAGAAAATACTCACAGAGCTGTTTTTGGTAATGTTTCTTATGAAGACGGTGATTGGAGATACGATCTTGGTTTAAGAGCAGACAAATGGGAAGAAGATGAAAGCAATCTTGATGCAGCAACCAACGGTGGCATACACCAAAGCACCATTAGCGATACTGAGATTCTTCCAAGATTCTCAATCACTCGAAACTACGAAAATTCAATTGCATACTTTACTTCATCTCAGGGTTATGAACCTGGTGGATTAAATCAAGCCGCTCCTTACACAGATGCAGCAGGTAACAGACTGTTAGCTGCATTCAATAAAGAAGAAGCAACACAACATGAATTAGGATGGAAAGGAACAATTCTAGAAGGCAGAGGAACGGCTTCTTTTGCTTACTTTGATATTGATTACAAAGACAGAGCTTTCCAAGTTGTAGCACCCAACCCAGGAGGACCGGGACTTATTGAGTATGTCTACAATGTAGGAGATACGGAACAAGATGGTGTTGAAGTTGAATTTGCTCTTAAGGCATCTGAAAACCTGACGCTGACCTTGGCCTCTGCTTGGTTAAACGCTAAATTTGTAGAAGGAACAGTCTTACCTGATGGAACTGACTTAAGTGGACAAACTCCTTCAAATTCAATCAGTCAAAGCACAATGATTACATCAAGCTATGCACGTACGTTGAATTCCGGAACAGACTTTACGTTTGACATGCAGTGGAGCTTCAATGGTCAAGGAATAAGCATGCCTCCTACTAATCCTCTTAAAAATCCAAGTCATGATGTCTTGAATATTCAAGTTGGTTTTAGCAATGGGCCATGGGACTTCCAAATAACAATGGACAATATTCTTAGTGAAGATTACTACACAGACTTAGAAGTGTTCCCTAATTTATCTAATGACCAAGCTGTAATTGGAGATACGTTTATTATCGGTACTTTTGGTGCCCCTAAACTTACTCAAGCAAGCTTAACTTATAACTTTTAATTAGGAGACAGATATGTCTGAAGTAGCTAATCCGCAATACAACCCTTCTGGAGTTGCTGATTGTATAGACACCAATAAATTGCCATGGATGCCTCTAAAAGGCATCCCAGGCATGTACATAAAGCCTGCTAGAGCAAGCGGAGAAAGTGGTTTTTTTAGCCTTATCTTTAAACTAGAAGCAGGACATTCTCTTCCTGCTTCTGTTTACTTAGGCGGTATGGACATGCTTGTCCTTTCAGGAAAAGCTGAATACCATCAAGACGATTCTAAAAGCATCTTGGATCCTGGGACTTGGGGTTTTGTAAGTGCCAATTCTAGGGTTAATTCTTTTTTAGCTATAGAAGATACTGAAGTTCTTGCCAATTTCTACAGTGGCGTAGCTTTTCTTAAAGATGACGGTTCATTGGATTCGTTGTTTACGGCCATGGATGTACTTTCTATGGCAAAAAATGCAGATGTACTTCTTGTACCAAGTTCCCTTTCAGCCTGCATGTCACTCGAAGGAAAGCCTTACAGCGGTCAAGGAGAGCCTTTGTCAATTGCTGGCGGAAATGCAGGAAAATTGGTAAATGATATTGTGGAAGTATCAAACAGTTCTCAAGTTAACCACCCTCACTTTGTTGATACCAGAGAAGTTCCTTGGTTGGTTTTACCAGGAATGGAGGACGTTGGACTTAAAGTTTTAAGGGTAAGCGAAGAAACAGGATTTGTTAATTTAATTGTCAGACACAATGGTGTTGCGGATCCCCACACTCACATAGGAGCTAGTGACTTTCTAGTTCTTCAAGGCAGCTTGGGTGTTCGAGCAGGACCACCAGAGGGATACGGTCCTGGCGTATGGTTCTATGAGCCTGCAGGTGCCAGACACGATGCAACTCAAAGATTAACTGATGAAGATCTAATTTATACGGCCAATCTTTACGGTCCGGTCATGTTTGATTCAGGACCTGGAACGCAAATAGAATCATTGTTGTCTTGGGTTGAATACAAAGGAATGGCTGAAGCAAATGGAATTAAATTAGTACCGAGCACCAGCTCTAATGATTCAAGCTTGCTTGCTTGGGCTCCTTTGAAGTCGTAATTTAACATTCGTTTTCAAAACAGGCCATAATATAACTATGGACGGTGAATACATTTTAACCAACGCTTCGGTTATAGACGGAAGTGGCAAAGAACCTTACAAAGGTCATGTTCATGTTGCTGGAAATGCAATAAAGGCGCTCTACACAAAAGAAACAGACTTCCCAAGCACCTCACTTCAATTAATTGATGTCAAAGGTCAGACGGTCATGCCCGGACTTATAGATGCCCATTGCCATATCAGTTTTGATGAGCCAGTTTCAAATGACGAGCTTTTTTTTCATAGAAGAGAAGGATTGGCTTCGATAATAGCTGGAGCAAATGCTTTAAAAGTACTTCAATCTGGTGTTACCAGTTTCTTTGATGCAGACAGTCTCTACAATGTGGGTGTTGATTTAAGGGATGCTGTAGAAAGTGGAATAATCCCTGGACCCAGAATGGCAGTTGGTGGAAATGCCCTGCTGACTTCTGCAGGAGGTACCGCAGGAAGACTAATACCGGATGAAGGGAGAAGAGGTTACGGTGCAGTAGTTACCAACAGAGATGAAATAGTTCTAGAAATTAGACGACAAATTAAGATCGGAGTTGATTGGATAAAAATCCACGTATCGGGAATGGTTCCTCGACAAGAATCTGAGGGCGAACTGCAAGCCTGGAGTTTAGAAGAGCTTAAATTGGCGTGCGACACGGCCCACGAATTAGGCATTCCTGTGGTAGGACACTGCAGAGGAGCCGGAAGCGTTAGAGATTCTTTATTAGCTGGTATGGACATGATTCTGCACGGCACTTACATGGATCAAGAAGGAATGGAATTGATGGTAGAAAAAAATGTACCCTTAGTCCCTACTTTCACTTTCCAAGCCAACTTAATCGATTACGCAGAAAAAATGGGAGCTTCGAAAGACTACAAGGAAATATTCGAAAAGGAAATTCAAGACAACGTAGAAATGTTTAGAAAAGCTTTTGATGCCGGAGTGCCTTTTCTCTGCGGCAGTGAGACAGGATTCTCGGTTACTCCATACGGCGATTGGCACTACAGAGAACTAGAAGTTTTTGTATCTAAGCTAGGCATGACCCCTCTAGAAGCAATAACTTGTGCAACAAAAAATGCAGCCTTAGCAATGCGAAAAGAAAACGAACTTGGTTGTATAGCTCCAGGCTTCAAAGCAGATTTATTGGTAGTTGATGGTGACCCCTCAAAAGACGTAACCTTACTGGGCAACAGGAATTTAATTAAAAGAGTCATCCTAGACGGTAAAGATGTTGATTTAACGCCTGCTCCTGAAAGAGTAAAAGATCCTGCTGGTTGGAGAATATCATCTTACTCGCAACAGATTCTTAAAAAATAACCCCTTACTTTAAGGACTGCTAAGAAGAAGGTGAAGATCTTAAAAGACATTGAAACTATTGTTGGATCCAAAGGTTTGATTCTTGGAGAAGATGTTTTTAATAGAAAAGCAGGAATCTGGATTGACGATGGAATTAGAGCCGATGCTATTGTTAGACCAAAAGATACTCAAGAACTTTCAGAAGTACTTGAATTGTGTAATGCCTACAAACAACCCGTAGTTCCTCACGGAGGTCTCACTGGACTTGCGGAAGGAGCCATTTCAAAAAAAGGTCAAATAGCCATTTCTTCAGAACGTTTAGTTGAAATAGAAGAAATAGACACGGTAGGAAGAACAATGACGCTTCAGGCAGGCGTTCCTCTGGAAAGAGCCCAACAAGAAGCAGAGAAGCATGGCTTGATGCTGGCAGTTGATCTGGGTGCAAGAGGCTCTTGCACAATTGGAGGAAATATAGCCACCAATGCAGGTGGAAATATGGTGGTTAAATATGGAATGACCAGAGAATCTGTTTTAGGCTTGGAAGCTGTTCTAGCGGATGGCCGAGTTGTTTCCTCAATGAATCGCATGTTAAAAAATAATTCTGGCTACGATCTAAAGCAACTCTTTATTGGAACCGAAGGCACTTTAGGATTTGTTACAAAAGCCGTATTAAGATTAAGAGAAAAACCAAAAAGTACCAACACCGCTTTGCTTGCCATGAGCACATTTGAACAAGTTACGAAGTTTTTGAAACATGTAGACAGAGGGCTCGGAGGCAACATGAGTGCTTTTGAAGTGATGTGGGAAGACTTTTACTCTCAAGTAACGTCACCTCCAGCAGTTAATTCACCGCCTTTAAAACAAGGGTTTCCGTATTACGTTTTGGTTGAATCATCTGGATCAAACCAAGATAAAGATTCTGAACATTTTGAAAACTTACTGGAACAAGCACTTAATAAAGAGTTAATTGAAGACGCCGTGGTGTCAAAATCAGATTCTGAAAGAGAAACTCTGTGGGCCATAAGGGATGATGTTGAGCAGCATTACCAGGACGGTCCGGTAAAAATGTTTGACGTAAGCATGCCCATCTTGTGCATGGAGAATTACATTGAAGAAATGAACAATAAATTTAGAGAACATTGGAACGATTACAAATGCGTAGTTTTTGGACATCTTGCTGACGGGAACTTGCATGTGGTTGCTGGAGTTGGCTCTGAAGACAAAGAATCCATAAAGAAAATGGAGTCCTGCATTTATGAACCTCTAAAACCTATAAAAGGTGCAATTTCAGCTGAACATGGAATTGGATTGGAGAAAAAAGATTATCTTTCTATATCCAGATCTGAGATTGAAATAAACATAATGAAGTCTCTAAAAGAAACGCTGGATCCAAATGGAATATTGAACCCTGGAAAGGTGTTTGATTAGCAACTTATATCTCAGAGCTCCAAAGTTCTATTGAGACTCCTTTTTTTGAAACTTCTTCAGAATAGCCTTTAAAATATATGGTCCTGCCTTTCCTATCCTTTTTTGTATCTCCCACAGAGAGGTTCTTGCCTGGAGCTGTTGTCATAACTTCTGACATGATCCGTAACCATTAGAAGCAACCTTGGTGAGGTCTAAAAAACCTAAAGTTTCAGCATAAGCCCTTTGGATCGATACAACTTTTACTTTTAAAGACAAGTCTTCTTCATTAAATAATATTTCAACAGACTGTTCGTAGGCATCTTCGTTTAGAAGTTCACATCCGTATAAATTTTTTTCAGTATCAGAATTGATAAAACACTCCTGCCCTTCCATTCTCAGAACCTTATTGCTCTTATTGATCTCCAATAAAGTTTTAGAGGTGTATTGTTTGTTTACTGAATCAATAGCCTCATTACCCGTAGACGATTGTTCCGTGAACAACACTTCGCAATCAAATTTTAACGAATCCTCTTGGGTACAGGCCGAGAAAAACAATAAGAATATTACGATGTAAAGAAAATTTATTTTTTTCATAAAAATTTATTGAAGTTACTTTTCTTCAAAGAAAGCTCTGGCTTCTTGCAATCCACCCAAGTTAATAACATCTAAATAACCAGAACTGATTAAAATATTCTTGGCTCTTTCTGCTCTTTTTCCGCTTCTGCAATAAAGATATATCCTCTCTTCTTTAGCTGCGTAATTACTAATATCTTCGATGTGTGCCCATTCTATACGAACAGCTGAATCAATATGTCCTTCATTCCATTCTTCTAAAGTTCTTACATCAACAAGAGTGGCTGAAGATAAGAGGCTGGAATAAATTGATAAAGACATCGTTAAGCTTAGTAATAATATAAATTTTTTCATAAATATTTCCTCTTCAATAAATTAAGTTACCACTAATAATGCCCGGTATTTATTTATTGAAAATTGGCTATGGATAGGTAGTATAACTTTACCGTCATTTAAATAATCTCATAATTTTATGGAGAATGTTATAAGTGAATACGAAATACAAAACTTAGATATAAAAAGAATATGGACAGAGAAATAAAAGGATCAAATGGTAGGACAATAAGCTTTGCAGACTTTGGGTCAGCAGATAAAACTCCAGTCTTCTATTGTCACGGTGGTCCTGGCTCTAGAAATGGCCCCAAAAGCAACTCAGATAACGATACAGACAATTTAGTGAGGTACATAGGTATAGACAGGCCAGGCTACGGGAATACTTCGCCTTGGCCAGAAAGAAACATACACGATTGGACGGACGATCTTATGCTGATAGTGGAGCACTTAGAAATAGAGAAATTCTATATGGTTGGCGTATCTACTGGGGGAAGCTATTCACTAGCAACTGCGGCAAGATTTCCAGAAAAAGTCTTGGGAGTTTTAGTGTGTTGCGGCATGACTGATATGCGTTGGGCTTCTAAGAATGCCACTATGGAAGGAGTAGAAAAATACGCAAACCTTTCGAGAGAAGAAGCTTACCAACTAGCCGTTCACGATATGGGAGAAGACGGAAGTAAAATGCTTTCGAATGAAGATCAGCCACACGGGGAATTAGCTTCTGCAGACCTTCTTTATCTTGAGGACCCAAACAACCTAAAAAGGCTAATGGACGATGATGCAACTTTTGCTCAAGGAGTAACGGGTTATGCAGACGATAGATTGGCTGACTGCTCGTCTCAAGGCTGGTCCAGTTTTGATGTCGCTAATGTCGTTTGCCCGGTGAATATAATCCATGGAAAAGTCGACACCATAGTTCCGGTTGAGCATGCCCATCACACCTCTGAAATAGTTAAAAATGCAGATCTAAGAATTTATCCTGAACACGGGCATTTGAGCATAAGTGATGAAGTTAATAGCAACCTTCAATTGCTCATGAAGAGATAAGAATTTAAAGGAAGCTCAGTCTCTTGAGGCAGGGCAATGTTACAAAGGCTTTAAAGAATATGAGAAACAGATATGAATCAAAAGTTTAAGGAATGTTTATTGGAGGTCTATCTAGGCGAACAAGCTGGCGAAATGATATTTGAGTCCATGCTCAACAATGCGGAAGATGATAACCAACGTTATATTTTTAACAATATGCTTCAACTTGAAACCGAGGGAAAAGTGATAATGAGACCTTTGCTTGTAAAACTGGGCATACCAATAGAAGAAAACAAATTATTAAGAAATCAAATTCTTGAGATAGCTGAGAGCTTCAAAGGAATGTCATTTAAGGAACAATTTGAAAACATACATCAATCAGTAAAAAATATTTACCTTCCTCAATACGAAGAATTATCAACACTAGTAGACGAAGAAGATTCAGAAGCTTTTTTCATAGCTAATTTCATGGGAGAACATGAGCGTTCTATCTTGTTGGCAGCTGAAAATATAATTAAGGATAAACCAAATCCTATTCAGCCTATAAAGGACCTGCTTAGGTTCCCAATTTGAAAAACCTAACCATCGCCTTACTGACCTTGCTAGTCCTTGATAGGTCTAAAGAGCTGTCAGCCTGAGAGGCTTATAGATACTGAGGAAGGTGGTGGGCAATACAAGACTCGAACTTGTAACTTCCACCGTGTAAAGGTGGCACTCTACCAATTGAGTTAATCGCCCAAAAATCGAAAACATGATTATAGTCCAACAATCGAGACCCTCAAAGTAATCTTTAATTGCTTTTATCAAAGACGAAACCCTGATAATCAGCAGCGGTTATTTCTTCTAATTTTTCTGTGTAGACAGGAACCCCAATAAAAGGGAGAAAGGATTTTGCTTTTCCTTCTATGTTGGAGCCGTTGTACCAAGACTTTGTAGAAGTAAAAATAGTCGTATCTGCTATTTCATTGACCAACTTCATCCACTCTTCTTCAGCGGTTTCGGTTGATTCTATTACCGATTTATTATTTTCCGACATCCAGCCTATACAATTTGCAATCCAATTAACGTGCTGTTCGATAGAAGGCATCATATTGGAAAGAACCGAAGGGCTTCCAGGACCGGTTATGGTGAAAAGGTTAGGAAAATTACTTACACCCAATCCTAAATAGGACTTTGCGCCCTCTTTCCACTGATCTTTTAAATTGATCTCATTTCTTCCCACAATATCTAATCCTGTTAAAGCGCCAGTAATGGCATCAAATCCAGTTGCTAGAATGAGTGTGTCTATTTGATAAGTCTCGTCGGCTTCAATGCTTTCAGCATCAACTTGGCTAATAGGATTTTGGTTTATGTCTATAAGATGAACATTCTCTTTGTTAAAGGTTTCAAAATAACCGGTATCAACACAGAGTCTTTTTCCTCCTATGTGATATTTAGGGCATAACTTTTCTGCAGTTTCTGGATCATTTACCACTGCTTTAATTTTGTTTCTTACAAAGTTGGCAGCCACTTCATTGGAGTTAACGTCCACAGGAATATCTGCATAGCCACCAAAAAATCCTAGGCCAGAGCTGTTCCAGTTTTCTTCCAGCTGAGCATTTACTTCTTCAAGATCTGACTCAGATATAAATGCTTCTCCTGAATCACTTGCTATTCCAAAACCGTTTAAATAATTCTCTTTTCTAAATTCTGAGTATCGGGATTTAACATTTTTTTCTACCTCAACGTCCATAGGACCGTTATTGGAAGGTATTGAATAGTTGGGAGTTCTTTGAAACACGTACAAATTCTTAACGTCTTTGGCTATCTCAGGTATGGTCTGAATAGAAGAGGATCCCGTTCCTATGATTGCCACATTCTTTCCAGTGAAATCAATTTGCTCTCTTGGCCAAGAAGCGGTTTGAAGCAACTCGCCTTTAAAGGATTCCAAACCTTTAATTTCTGGTTTGTTAGGAACCGATAGGCAGCCCGTAGCAAAAATACAAAATTTTGATTGGTATTCTGACTTGTTTGTTTTGACGCTCCACAGAGCATTTTTTTCGTTGTATTGAGCCCGTACAACTTCTTCCTCAAAATTAATGCCTTCTTTTAAATCAAATCTCTCTGCCACATGTTTCAGATACTCTAATATTTCAGTTCCTGCAGAATACTTTTCGCTCCAGTTCCAATCCTGCTGAAGGTCTTCATCAAATTGGTAAGAGTATTCAAGCGAAGGAATGTCGCATCTGGCCCCTGGGTATCTGTTCCAGTTCCACGTTCCGCCTAATTGATCCGCCTTTTCAACAACAAGAACAGAAAGGCCCATCTTTTTTAGCCTGTAAGACATAAACAGACCTGAGACTCCTGCGCCTACTATTAAGGCATCGTATTTTTTAAGTTCATCAGCCATCAAAAACTCTCCAATTTTTCTCCGTATAATTATGTATTGAATTTAATAACTATGCAATTAACCAGAGTTGGCTGATGAGGGTTAAAATAATTGGTTAATGAAGAAGATTGGGTAACTATTTTCTCTTGTTAGGAAAGCCCTCTTCTTTGGCTATGAGTTCTGCCCTAATCTTTATGTATTTAGGGAGAACCAAGCTTTCTATGTCTTGTGATTGCTCAACTGCTTGCTTCCATAAAACTTTATCGATGTCGTCCTTTTGCATTTCTGCAACGACAATTGCTATGTGGTACCTATTCGCTAATATCAATTTTTTTACCTAGATTTATAGTTTGATCCTTCAAGTTTGCAAGCGGTAATATTTGTACTACAATATTACCGTATTCTAATCCGTGAAATTAAAGATAATATATAAATATCATTATACAAATAAGCTATGAAAAATACCCTACTATCCTCACCATTAAAATCTGATATTGACAACAAGTCTGAAGAATTTACTAAGTACAAAGAATCCATGCTTGAGAAGCTTGATGTTATTGAAGATCTGATAACCGAAGTTGAATTGGGTGGAGGACAACATCATCACGATAGATTGGCTGCAAGAGGCAAAATGCCAGTTCGTGAAAGAATTGCAAATTTCTTAGATCCGGATACCCCTTTCCTAGAAATAAGTACTTTAGCGGCATATGCTTCGGCCTATCCTGTTGGCGGAGGCTGTGTAGCAGGTATAGGAATCGTTGCAGGAACTGAAGTTGTTATTTTTGCAAATGATCCAACGGTTTTAGCTGGAGCCATGCATGCTTTTTCTGGAAAAAAATGGACCAGAGCTATGGAGATATCAAGGGTTAATAAAATCCCTTACGTTCAATTTGTTGAGTCTGCTGGAGGCGATCTTAGGATGGGCGGAGGAAAAGGCAAAGGAGCAACTCCAGGAAACATCCTTGGAGCTGGTCATTTTGCTGAATCAGGAAGAACTTTTTACGATGTCACGGAACTTTCTAAACTAAAGATACCAACTATTTCTATCGTATTTGGTTCCTCTACTGCAGGTGGTGCATATCAACCTGGAATGTCTGACTACAATATATTTATTAAGAAGCAATCAAAAGTTTTCTTAGGTGGGCCGCCTCTTGTAAAAATGGCAACTGGAGAAGTCTCGGATGATGAGACTCTGGGTGGTGGTCAAATGCACGCTGAAAAGTCAGGTTTGGCTGACTATCTCGCAGAAGACGAAATGGATGCATTGCGGATAGGCAGAGAAGTAGTCTCTCACCTCAACTGGAGGAAAGAAGGCAGTGGCCCTACTCATCAAGCCGATGAACCAGTTAATGATATTGAAGATTTATTAGGCTTGGTAGATCCAGATCTAAAGAGGCCTTTTGATGTTAGAGAAGTAATTGGAAGAGTAACAGACGGTTCTAGATTTGAAGAATTTAAACCTTTATTTGGACCAACCATGATTTGTGGGTTTGCTTCCATTCATGGCTATACAGTAGGTATTATAGGAAATAATGGTCCTATATTTCCTGATACTGCTTCAAAGGGAGCACATTTTGTACAATTGTGTAATCAGGTAGACGTACCCATTGTATTTTTACAGAATATAACTGGATTTGTTGTAGGAAAAGATTATGAGAGTGATGGTCAAATCAAGAAAGGTGCTCAATTCTTAAATTCTGTTTCAAATTCCACCGTGCCACATCTTACGATTATCTTAGGAAATTCATACGGTGCAGGAACTTATGCAATGTCTGGTAGAGCTTTTGATAACAGATTTACCTTTATTTGGCCCACAGCAAAAATTGCCGTAATGGGTCCTCAACAAATTGCTGGTGTAATGTCTATCGTGAGGAGGGCCAGAGCTGCAAGAATGGGAGAGAAGATTGATGAAAAAGACGAAGCTAAAATGGTAGCTTTTGCAGAGGCAGCTCAAGAAGCAGGTTCTCTTGCCTTAAGAGCAACGGGAGCTATAAGCGACGATGGAATTATTGACCCTAGAGACACAAGAACAGTACTTGGATTATGCCTTTCAGTGGTGAACGGAAAAGCCGTTGAAGGAGCATCTGGATATGGAGTATACAGACTATGACTTTTCATAAATTACTTATCGCCAACAGAGGTGAAATCGCTTGTAGGATAATTAAAAGTGCCCATGACATGGGTATAAGTTGCGTTGCAGTCTACGTTGATGCTGATGCCAATTCTCTTTTTGTTAAGCAAGCCGATGAAGCCATCAGGCTTTCAGATTCTTATTTAAATTCTAAAGAGATAATAGCTGCAGCTAAAGCTACAGGGGCACAAGCCATTCATCCTGGTTATGGGTTTCTATCCGAAAATGCTAAGTTTTCTAGAGATGTCCTCAAAGAAGGGTTAATTTGGGTCGGCCCCAATTCAAAAGTTATTACTTCAATGGGTGATAAATTAAAGGCTAAAGTTTTGGCTGAAAAAGCAGGCGTACCCACCCTTCCCATGACAACAGATCCTAAGAAAGCATCGTCAATAGGCTACCCACTACTTATCAAAGCTGCCGCTGGTGGTGGCGGGAAAGGTATGCGTATTGTTGAGTCAACCAAAGATCTAAAAGAATCAATACTTGGAGCTCAGAGAGAAGCATTATCTGGATTTGGAGACGACAGAGTTTTCATAGAAAGATACGTTCCTTCTTCAAGGCATATTGAGATTCAAATATTGGGCGATTCTCATGGAAACGTGGTTCATTTAGGAGAAAGAGAGTGCTCCATACAAAGAAGGCATCAAAAGATTATTGAAGAATCACCATCTCCTAGAGTTGATCCTGAGATGAGAGAAGCAATGGGTGAAGCTGCCGTTAATTTAGCAAAAAAATTAAAATACGAATCTGCAGGAACTGTTGAGTTTTTAGTAGATGATAAAACAGGAGAATTTTGGTTTTTAGAAGTCAATACACGCTTGCAAGTTGAACATCCAGTGACGGAAGGCGTTACTGGTAAAGATTTAGTTTATGAGCAATTAAGAATCGCTCGTGGTGAGGAACTTGGTTACAGCCAAGAAGATGTTGAGTGGTCAGGATCTTCCATTGAGGCTAGGCTTTATGCAGAAGATCCATCTAACAACTTTCTTCCCGCAACTGGAAAATTGATTGCCTACGAACCTGATGCAAATGTAAAAGCAAGATGGGACACAGGAGTTGAACAGGGGTCAGTAATTGGAACGGATTTTGATCCTATGATTGCAAAAGTCATAAGCACTGGAAAAACCAGAACCGATGCTGCTAATAAATTGGCATTGGCTCTAGAATCACTTCACATAGGTGGTGTTATCACCAATAGAGATTTCTTAGTATCTTCATTACGCTCTGATGCATTTCATAAGGGCCTTACTACTTCTGATTTTATTGAGAAGGTTAATCCTCAAAGAGTAATACCAATGACCGGAAAAAATTTAGAACTTTCTTCTTCGGTTGCTGCCCTGTGGATACAAGGCCTTAACAGGAAAAATTCTAATGTACTGAACCAGATTCCTTCTGGATGGAGAAATTCAAAACTTCCACGACAAAAGCTATCATTCAAATGTTTAGAGGAAGAGGTAACCATCAACTACCAATCAAGAAGAGATGGGTCTTTTGACCTCAACGAAGGATCGGTTGCAAGTATATTTAAGTGGGAAGAATCTGGAATTGATATTGAGATAGACGGTCAAAGGTTCTATTCAAAAGTTACTCAAGATTCAAAAACCATAGTGATCCATATGCCTTGGGGAAATGCCGTACTTGAAATACTTCCAAGATTCATTTTACCGGGTAACGAATTAGAGTCTGGAGGGTTGGTTGCTCCAATGCCAGGAAAAGTTATTGACCTCAAAGTTAAAGTTGGTTCTAAGGTTAAAAAGGGAGACACTTTGGTTATTCTGGAAGCCATGAAAATGGAACACCAAGTGAAGGCTTCGGAAGATGGAAAAGTTAGCAAACTATTAATTAAAAAAGACGATCAATTAGAGAATGGTGCTCTGTTGATGATTGTAGACCCTAAATAAATTCTAATGGCTCAAACTTCATCAATATCTAATGACACCATAGCCACAAGAAGTTCACGCACTCCTAAGCCATTGCTGTCAAAGTCCAAAGAGGATCTTCTGTCTAGTAGACAAAAAGATGCTGTAGCTGGTTTAGAAGACTTGATAAAAGACGGGTATCCTAAGTTTACCATGTCAGAAATAGCCTCAAAACTTAAAGTGTCGCTTAGAACTCTCTATGAAATAGCGCCAAAAAAAGACAAATTGCTTTTGATAGCTGTAGACAGGTTGCTATTTAAAACCGGAGCCAAGGCTCAAAAAGCAATAAATAAAAACGACAGTCCAATGACTAAATTACATTCATTTCTAAAAGAAACTACTGAAGCTACCTTAAACAATGCTCTAGCTTTTACCGAAGATTTTGATGGTATTAAAGGTGGAAGAGAGCTTATAGACTCTCATGAAAATTTCTGTGTGGACATTTGTGAAGGATTCTTAAAGGATGCAATAAAAATCAAAGAAATTAATTTAGCCTACCCGAGGTACATGGCCATAGAATTGTCAGGCTTAACAAGAGAGAGAACTAAAAGATATTCAAAAGAAGAATCTTCATATAAAAATGAAAACAATGAAATATGGGATGTAATTTTTAGAGGCCTTAAAAAGAATTAATCAAAAATACTGAGAGAAATTATGAACATAGACAGAGATAAGATAATTATAGGAAATTGCAGTGGTTTTTATGGAGACAGGCTCTCCGCTGCAAAAGACATGGTAGAAGGAGGTCCTATAGATGTCCTGACGGGAGATTATCTGGCTGAGTTAACGATGACTATTCTCTACAATCAAAGGATGAAAAGAGGAGAAGACCAAGGATATGTTGGTACCTTTTTAAAACAATTCTCAGAAGTAGCACGAGCTTGTGAAGAAAAGAAAATTAAAGTTGTTACTAATGCCGGAGGCCTGAATCCTGCTTCAATGGCCTCTAAAATAGAAGAAATAGTTAAGGAATTGGGCTTAAACTTAAAAGTAGCATACATAGATGGGGATGATTTAGTTCCTAGGATTGAAGTATTGAAGGCGTCAGGAGAAAAGCTAGAAAATATGGAAAAAGGCATAGCGCTTCACGACCATGGGAAAAAGACCCTAACAGCGAATGCTTACTTGGGTGCATGGGGAATTAAAGAAGCTTTAGATGCTGGAGCAGATGTGGTTGTTTGCCCTCGAGTTACAGATGCAGCTGTTGTTATAGGACCTGCAGCATGGAAATTTAATTGGTCAAGAAACGACTTTGATGCTTTAGCAGGCTCATTGGCTGCAGGTCATATCATTGAATGCGGAGCACAAGCAACTGGTGGAAATTATTCATTCTTCCAGGAAGTTCCGAGTTTTAAAAATATTGGTTATCCAATTGCTGAAATCTATGAAGACGGAAGCTTTACGGTAACAAAACACCCCGGAACAGGTGGTCTTGTCTCTGTAGGAACAGTCACAGCACAGCTTTTGTATGAAATAAATACCCCAGCTTATATGAACCCAGACGTGATAAGTCACTTCGACACCTTAAAGATTGAACAAGAATCAGAAGACAGAGTCTACGTTTCTGGATGCAGAGGCAGTAGTGCTCCAAAGACTCACAAAGTATGCATCAACCTGTCTGGTGGGTTTAGAAATGGTAGCGAAATATTGCTCACTGGGTTGGACATTGAAGAAAAGGCAAAATTAGTTGAAGACCTAATTTTTGATAATGTTGGTGGCAAAGAACAATTTGATAAGGTTGATATTCAACTTTTACGAACTGATAAGGAAGACCCTAATTCTAATGAAGAGGCACAAGCTTCTCTAAGGATTTCTGTGATGTCAACGAATCCTGACCTTGTAGGAAGATTATTCAGCGCTAAGACAACAGAATTAGCTCTTGGATCTATTCCAGGCTACACAGGCAGAGCCGGAACAGCTACGGGTCATTTTATAGAATACTGGCCTGCTCTTGTTGATAGCAAATACATAAAAGAAACTGTTCATTTTGATGGCAAGAAAATAGAAGTAATACCCACTAGCCAGATGGATTACGAAGAAATCTATTATCAAAAAGACCCTTATGAAAACAAGCTTCCAGAGATTGGATCTTACAAAGAGGTTCCCTTTGGTAAACTTTATGGCACTAGATCAGGTGATAAAGGAGGATGTGCTAATTTAGGTGTTTGGGCTAAGACCCAAGATGCCTATTCTTATTTATTTGAGTTCTTAACCGTAGAAAAAATTAAAGAGCTGCTTCCTGATTTAGCAGAATACAAAATAGATCGACATGAATTACCCAACATCTTGTCGCTTAATTTTTATGTCCACGGAATATTGCAAGATGGCGTTTCATCGTCTACAAGACTTGATGGACAGGCAAAATCATTAGGGGAATACCTTAGGGCCAAGAATATTGAAGTACCTGAATCTTTAATCTAAATACACAAAGAGAAATTACCATGAACAATGCATCAAAACTATCTCTTGAAGGTCTAACTTTTCAAGCAACTAAAATTAATGTCGAGGAGAACGTTTTAACGGTGACATTAAATCGCCCCGAAAAGAAGAACGCCTTGAACAATGTCATGATAAATGAAATTTGCTATGCACTATCGTATGCTAAACAAGAAAGAGGAATTAGAGTTGTAATAATTGCTGCTGAGGGTGATGTTTTTTGTGCAGGCGCAGACCTTAAAAGACAGAAAGCTGAATCCAATGTGCCTAAAATTGAAGGATCAGACGATATAAGCTTACTAATCAGACATCTTTATAAGCCTGTTATCTGCAAGATCCAAGGTTCTGTTCACGCAGGTGCCCTTCTCATGGTAACGAATTGTACACACGCAATAGCTGTTGAGAATGCTAAATTTTCTGCACCAGAAATCTTAAGAGGTGTTTGGCCACATATGGTTATGGCGGGTTTATTTAGAATCATGCCTAAAAGAGCAGGCTTGGACTTCTGCATGAGGGGTCAAGCAATAGATGCCAAAAAAGCAGAGGAATGGGGTCTCATTAATGAATCGGTTCCTAGTGATAAACTTGATGAGGCTGTTAAAGAATTAGCTGCTGATCTTTCAAATCTAGCGCCCGGTACAATGCAATTTGGGCTAGAAGCCTATGTGAAACAAGATGCTATGGATTTTGATGATGCCCTGCCTTATCTTGGAAAAAAAAGCGCAGAAACATTTGCAGGTCCTGATGCTCAAGAAGGTATAGCTGCATTTCTTGAAAAGAGAGACCCAAATTGGGATTAATCTCTGTTTGAAGAGGCAAGATATATAGAAACAAGAACTATAAATCCTCCTATTATTTGCATAAAAGATAAAGCTTCACTCAACAACAACCAGCCGTAAATTGCAGCAGCAACAGGTTGAATCAATAAAATAAGCGAAGATAAATGAGCGGTAACCTTAGAAATACCATAGGTTATTAAGCCTTGAGCTAATGTTTGGCTTATCAGAGCGTAACCAATCAAAAGGGTCCATTGATCTATATTTGGTGGCAATAAGTTATCCGCTTCATAAAGGCTGATAGGCAGAAGAAATATAGCAGTAAAAACGGTTGCAAAAAACAAAGCCTGAGCAGGAGAAAATTTGTTGGTTAAACTTTTCATGCTCAATATATATCCTGCATAGAATAAAGCAGCCAAAATACCAAGAGCATCGCCGAATAATCTTGAATCGTCTTGCCCGCTCCCAGAAAGAATTACAAGAAAAACTCCAAACATTGCCAAGCAAAGAATCATAAAAAAAGAAGATTTTATTTTATGGCCCAAGAATATCAAACCTGCAAGAGATACAAAAATTGGAGCGGTATTAGCCATTAGCGTTGCATGAGCAACCGACGTAAAGCTAATTGACCAATTCCAAATTGACATGTCCAAAGCAAAGAACAACCCAGAGAGAGCAAACAACCCTGCAACTTTTGGTTGAATTATCTGGTTAATGCCAATCTTCTTTCTTTCTATTAATATCCAAATATACAAAAATGGTAAGGCTAGAAAGGCTCTGTAAAATGCTGTTAATGATGGCGAGACTTCTGAGTACCTAACAAATATAGCGGAAAGACCTAAAAGAGCAGCACCCAGTGCCAATGCAAGCAAGCCTTTTAAAATTGGTTTTGAATTTTCCATTTATCAGATTAAATCCTCGGTTATACTCCATTATCATGGAAAACTTCTCAGATAACAGCCAAGAAATAATTTCTGTTTCAGAGGTAAACAATAGAGCAAAAAATCTTCTTGAAAGAGAAATGTCCCGATTGTGGATAGAGGGAGAGATTTCAAGCTTTACGGCACACAGTTCTGGCCATTGGTATTTTACGATTAAAGATAAAAAAGCTTCTTTAAGTTCTGTCATGTGGAGTTCAGACAACAATAAAGTTTTATTTAGACCACAAGTAGGAGACAAGCTAATAATAAATGGCACCGTAAGCCTATACAGTCCTACTGGTCGTTATCAATTGAATGCAAAGCACATAGAACTGGCAGGAGAAGGAGCCCTTCTTAGAGCTTATGAACAGCTTAAAAGCCAGCTCGAGCAAGAAGGTTTATTCCAACAAGAAAGTAAAAAAGAGCTCCCTTTAATTCCAAAAAAAATAGCAGTTATAACATCTTCTGATGGAGCAGTTCTGCAGGACATAATTAACGTATTAGGACGGAGAGCTCCATCAATAGAGCTGATATTAATCCAATCTTCGGTCCAAGGTGAAAATTCAGCCCCTCAAATATGCGATGCATTAAAAAAAGCAGCTTCTTTAGCAGAAATAGATGCTGTAATAATTGCAAGAGGAGGAGGTTCAATAGAAGATTTGTGGGCTTTTAATACTGAATCCGTGGCTCGCTCCATCCACTCCCTTGATGTACCTGTAATCAGTGCAGTTGGTCATGAAACAGATTTTACGATTGCAGATTTCGTAGCCGACCTAAGGGCTCCTACTCCTTCTGCTGCTGCTGAAATATTAAGTCAATCACACAGCAATCTAGAGGCCCTTCTAAGAACCCAAGAATCTCAATTAATTAATGCAGTATCTAACAATATTAATTCAGAAGTTATGACCCTAAATAACCTAGGTAAAAGAATAAGACATCCAGGAGAAAAAGTAAGAGAGTTGTTTCAAAGAGTAGACGCCATGGAAACTGGCATAAAATCTGCCATAAAAAATCTTATAATTGTAAACAAAAATAGAACCAAAATTCTATCGTCAAACTTACTACAATTTTCACCTACCAATCTTCTTCAACAATCAAGCCACAGACTTGAAAGTATTGGAAAAAGGCTTAGCGGAGAAACCAGTAAAATTATCAATGAAAAGAAATCTTTATTATTAGGTCAAGTATCCACTTTGGAAGCTGTTAGCCCTCTAGCCGTTCTTGGAAGGGGCTATTCCATTATCAGAAAAAATGATGGAAGTGTAATTACTTCAGACAAAGACGTTTCAGTTGGCGAGGAAATTGTAGGAAAACTTAAGGACGGTTTAATTAAGGCAAAAGTTATAAAAAATTAAAAATGTTTAAAAAGTCTGTATTTGTAATGTTCTTTCTTTCTTCGTGCAGCACAATCAATCTAAAAATTCCTATAAATTGTGATTTCCCTATTCACTCTCCCTACCCCGGAGGAGTACTTAATGTAGAAATACCTATAAATAAGGTAGAAGATGTTTCTAAAATAAAAGCCAATGGCAAAAGTGTAACTTTGTGTGCTTCAAAATCAGATTCATTAAAAGTAATAGCCCCCATCACGTTAACAGAAAAAATCAATAAAATATCTTTGACAGAAGGTAAGAAAATACTGGCTAACGTAACTCTCAAAGAAAGAAAATACAGAGAGTCTAGAATTAAAATTAAGAACTCAAACCTTGTTAACCCCTCCAAAGAATCGCTTCCAAGAATAAGAAGAGAATCTTTAATATTTAAAGAATTAAAACAATCCTTCCAAGCAGTTGTGAATCAATCTATGGCTATGGATAAACCACTTGATGGAATTAATAGCAGTGAATTTGGAGTGAAACGATTCATTAATGGTTCGCCAAGGAATAGGCATACGGGTCTGGATATCGCCGCTCCAGAAGGAACCAATGTGTATTTACCTCTTGATGGTTCGGTGATATTGAATGCAGAATTCTTTTACAGAGGAAATATTATTATGATCGATCACGGCAATGGATACATCAGCAGCTTTTCTCATTTACAAACAAGCTTCGTAACAGAAGGTCAAAAGCTAAAAAAAGGTCAATTGATAGGAACGGTTGGTAAAACAGGAAGAGTTACTGGTCCTCATCTTCATTGGGAAGTCTCAATTTTAGGAATTCCGGTTAATCCAGAAATATTTTTAGAGAGCAATTCTTAACTTTCAGAATATTTTTTAATGAGCGCTTCCAATCCTTCTTGTGTTTGCGGTCCCAATAGAGTTTCTCTTACCACTCCTTCTTTATCGATGATGAAAGTCGTGGGGAGTGTTTCAGGAGACTCCCAACCAAAGATCAAACCCGGGTTCGTAAGAATACTGGGTATATCCACCTTAAATCTTAAAATCTGCTCTTCCAGTTCTTCACCTTCCAACTCATCAAAATTGAAAGCCAGCACAGTGACATCACTGATATTATCATTATAGAAGTTGGTAAGTTCTGGCATTTCCTTTATACAAGGAGGACACCAATCAGCCCAATAATTTACTACAAGCCACTTTCCTTTAAAATCATCTAAAGAGCCACTTGAACCATCGGCTAAATAATAGTCTGGATCCGAACAACTGGAAGACGCCAGTAAAAGCAGAGATAAGACAAAAATTTTATGAATTTTAAGATTTAAAGAATTTAACATATGCCTTCAAAGTGTGTTTAAAATATGAACATGAATAATTTTATCATTTATCACAATCCTAAGTGCAGTAAATCTAGGCAAACATTACAGCTTCTTAAAGATAAAGGTTGTGAGCCTAAAATTTTCTTATACCTAGAGGAGGAGCTTTCGTCATCAATGATTGAAGCAATGCTGCTCAAACTAAACATGGAGCCTCGAGAACTGCTGCGCAAAGGCGAAGAGCACTATAAGAGTAATGGTTTATCCAATGATTCATTGACTAGACAAGAAATTATAGGTGCAATGGTTAAGTATCCTAAGCTTATAGAGCGCCCTGTTGTGATTAAAGATAATCGAGCCATTATTGGACGTCCACCCGAAAATGTATTGGAGCTTATGTAAGCTAACCGAAAGAATAAAGATTTAAAAAATACGGAGTAAAAGAGATGGAAGATAGTAAAACAAGATTTCAACGATTCAAAGAAAAGCCGTTTGGTTGGATGTTAACTGGAAATCTATTCTTTCTTACTTTAAATAGTATTTTTCTTATTTTTATTATTACAATCTTATTTTCAATTCTGTCTTCAGTGTTTTCTAGTGGCCTTGAAGACCCAAAAGGAAAAGCTCTTGTGATAGCGCCAAGCGGACCTATCGTTGAACAAGTAGCAGGTCCTTCAGATCCATTGGAAGCATTACTTTTAGGCGAACAATCAAGTGAACTTTATGTTGGCGATCTATTGGAAGTTTTAGAAGCAGCCTCTACAGATCAAAGAATAGAAGACTTGGTTCTTAGACTTGATAACGTCTCAGGAACGGGTCAAGCCGTTTTGTACGATATAGGCTTGGCATTAAAGAAAATTAAAGATTCTGGTAAAAGAATCGTTGCTGTTGGAGATCAATATTCTGAAAGTGGATATTATCTAGCTTCATTTGCAGATGAAATAATTATGAATCCAGGAGGATGGATTTTTATTGATGGATTTAGCAGGAGCAAGATGTACTTCAAATCGTTCTTTGATAATTTAAAAGCAACTTACAACATTTTTAGAGTGGGTACTTTTAAATCTGCCGTAGAACCTTTTTTAAGAGACGACATGTCTCCAGCTGCAAAGGAAGCTAATCTAGCTTACTTGGATGTATTGTGGGCTTCTTGGATTGATGTAGTGGGTTCTAACAGGTCTTTAACTTCCGAGAGCATTCAGTACATGGTAGACAATGCCGATAAATTAGTAAAAGAATCAAAAAAAGGAACTGCTGAGGCTTTCTTGCAATACGGAATGGTAGACAAGCTAATGACAAGAACAGAACAACGAGAATACATGCTTGAATTGTTTGGTGAATCAGAAGACAAAGAATCCTTTAATAAAATTTCTGGATACAGTTATTTTCAGGTTCTTCAAAATGAAAAGGTTGTAGAAAATTCAGACAATAAAATAGCAGTTGTGGTTGCCAGAGGGACCATCGTAGACGGAAACCAGCCCCCAGGAATTATTGGTGGTGACTCAACTTCCAGATTGATTAGAGACGCTCACCAAGATGAAAGTGTTAAAGCCATTGTATTGAGAGTGGATTCTGGAGGAGGAGGTGTTTTTGCTTCCGAAGTTATTAGACAGGAACTATTAAAGGCTAAGGAAAAAGGAATAAAAGTTATTGCATCGATGGGAAATGTAGCTGCTTCTGGAGGCTATTGGATTTCTACAAATGCTGATGAGATATGGGCTTCTCACAATACCATAACCGGATCCATAGGAATTTTTGGTATGTTTCCGACCTTTGAAAAAAGCTTGGACTACATTGGAATCCATACGGATGGAGTTTCTACAGCAAAGTTAGATGCCAACTTTGATCCCACTAGAGGCTTAAACCCCGTATTAGCAAACATACTTCAGGCAGAAATTGAACACGGGTATGACCAGTTCATTAGCTTGGTTAGTGAGTCCAGAGGAATTGACAAAGAACAAGTTGATAAGATTGCACAAGGTCGAGTCTGGGCTGGAGAAACGGCTTTAGAATTAGGCCTGGTAGATAGAATAGGCAATCTCAAGAGTGCCATAGAGAGAGCTGCCGTATTAGCTGAAATTGATTCATTCACAACCTTCTATCCAACTGAGCAACTGGATTGGAAACAACAGCTTTTAAATTCAATCTTCTCCATCAGCGGAGGTATTATTCCAGACAGTATTAAAGAAAATTTCTTTGTTAAAAAATCTTTGAAGGCACTGAGTGAATTAGAAAGCTTTAATGATCCTAAAGGAATCTATATCAGGTGTGAGAATTGCTAGATTTCTGAGACAAGAGTTGGCGAACCAGAGAGGGAGACAATTTCTTTTTCTTCTCTAAAGAAAATTCATCAAGTTCTGAAAGCAGCCTAAGGAGGTCAGACAGATTTCTAGAGGTATAGGTTAAAATATATTTTATTGTCTTGTCTTCTAGAGCTATTCCTTTCCTCTTAGCTGACTGTATTAAAGCTTCAATCTTTTCCTCTTCAAAAATTTCTGGAACTTCTACTCCAGTAAATGCGAGGATGCGTGATTCTAAATCTTTTAATTCTATATTCAGGTTCTTTGCAAGCTTTTCAGAGGAGATAACAATCTGATTTTGATTAGCAATGCATTCATTTATGAGATTAAAAACCGCCCTCTCCCATTCAGCAGTTTGCTTCATGTCTTGTATATTCTCTAAAAACAATACTTTCATTTCACTTAAACCATCTAGTATTTCTGGGGAATTTATCCTTTCATCAGAAAAAGAGACAAAAGCTGTAGATAAATTGTTCGACAAGCATTCTTTGTTAAGTGCATGCATAAGATAACTTTTTCCTGACCCTTTGTTTCCCCAAAGAAAATGAAAATTTGATACTGTTCCCTGAGTTGATACCGCTCTTAAAATTCTTAACAAGGTATTGGTTGAATGACAGTCGATAAAGTTATCAAGAGAGATATGTTCATCGAGCTTTATGTCCAAGAAAAGCTGTTTGGGATCCTTAATCTGCGTCATAACATATTTTTAAAAATACGCTTTCCTTGATTTCTTGAATAGCCTGAGAAACTTAATATTGCAAACACAACCACTCCTGCAATAGATATCCACTCCAGTAGTATTGGAAAAACATCAAACGAAGCCCTTAAGAGTACAATAATAAACAGCGCTATTGTCCAGCCTGTGTAATGCTTCCCCCATCTGTTAGGTAAGGCTTTGGTAGAATCGAACATCAGCATATAAAGTATGGCTCCTATCAATATCAAGCCGTCTCTGCTCAACATCAAGTACACCACCCAAAGCGGTAATTTCTCTGAGAAAGCTAAGGCCAGCAAAGTAGCAATGATCAAACATTTATCTGCAAGCGGATCAGCAATCTGCCCAAATTCACTCATCCAAGAAAATTTCCTAGCTAAATAACCATCCAATCCGTCCGATAATCCGGCTGCAATAAAAAGAACAAGAGCATAAAGATCTTCGCCTTGATATATGAAAATACTAATCGGGACCACCAAAAGAAATCTTATGACGGTTATTAGATTTGGTATATTTGATAGCATTACAATGACACTTTATAGATAAAATTTAGAGAGTCTTTAATTTTGTAAGATGGATTTTTACTAAAATTACTGCTTGCTGCCGCCATCTTTATAAAATCTGATTTTGTTCCTGATATGTTCAATAAAATTTTAACTTTATTGTCTTTTATTCCTGTCAAAGATACTTTTTTAACTATTATTTGTTGCTCCAACTCTAAGAGTGCTTGCTGTAAAATCTTATGGCTGTTTATGCCCTCTAAATTAATAAAAATGTTACTTCTAACTTGATCGTCTATTAGCAATTTAGATCTTTGCTTAATTGAGTCTATAAGATTGTTAAAAGAGAGATCTAAAACCTCTAGATTCTTGGGAGTAATGGACGAAAAGCAATTATAGATTACTTTCTCCATTCCAAATTCATCTTTATTAGAGCAATATATCCAATCTTCATAATTGTATCTTTTAGAGATTTTATTCATAAACTGTTCTGGAGACAGTGGCAGTAACAAATCAAAAAGGTTTAGATCAATAAAATCCAATGAAGGGAATCCAATTGCTGCCATTCTTTGAAAAGCTTTTAGTTTTAGAGAAGTTACAGTGTCTTTACAAGTATTCTGTAATTTTTCTTCTAACGAGAGGGCTAGATTATCTTGAAGAAGGCAAGGAAAAAAAACTAATATTTTTGGTTTTTTACCTACCCAAAGTGGAAGACCATTAGCAATTAAGAGCTGCCTGATAGAATCGCCTTCAAAAGAGTAGTAAGCCTTTAAATTTTTGTCTTTATCTATTTCAAGTCTGTACTCTGTAACAAATTGTTGAGGGTCTTTTAGCAACTTTTTTAGCTTCCCTTTGTCTAAATCGTCAGAAGAACCTGATATGTTCAATACTAAGTATTTCAATCCTTCCAACATACCTTTCTTTATTGAAGCTTGATCCGATCCAAGAATATTTATCTCAACTTCATAAGAACCTTTAAGACCATAGGTTTCGGAGGCATAAGAAGGAATGCTAGCCATCAAGGATAGTAGAAAAATAAAAATTAACTTTTGCATTTGTTTAATAACTAGCAGAACTCTTCATTGAAGCTTGATAAAATAATCTAAAATCAAACTTAAGTCGATGGCTACAAAAGATAAAAATACTCAAACATTGAATTACAAAGGAGCAGGAGTAGATGTTAAGGCGGGTTATGAACTGGTAGAGAAAATTAAACCTTACGTATCTCAAACAAAAAGGCCGGAGATTATTTCTGGCTTAGGGTCTTTTTCTGCACTTAGTAGAATACCTAAAGGAATAGAGAATCCTCTGTTGGTATCGTGCACGGATGGTGTTGGTACCAAGATAGATATTGCTCAACAGCTTAATAAATTTGATTCCATTGGTATAGATCTTGTAGCAATGTGTGTAAATGATCTTATTGCTTGTGGAGCAGAGCCTCTTCTATTTCTAGACTACTACGTAACGGATAAATTAAAAGTAGAAACAGCAGCTGAGGTTATTAAAGGTATAGCAGAAGGATGTTTGATGGCAGGCTGTTCGTTGGTAGGAGGAGAAACGGCTGAACACCCTGGCAGTTTTCCTGATAACACATTTGATTTAGCTGGTTTTTCAGTTGGAATAGTTGACGAGAAAAAACTTATAGGAGCAAATGGAGCAAACACAGGAGACGTCTTGATAGGAATGTCTTCCAGTGGTGTGCATTCCAATGGTTTTTCATTAATCCGAAAAATTCTAAAAGATTTCGATACTAACCTTGAAGAAAAAATTGGAGAAATGTCAATTGGCAATCATCTTCTTACACCTACTAAAATCTATGTGAAGGAAATTTTATCTCTAAAAGAAAAAATTGATATTTCCGCAGTTTCCCATATTACTGGAGGAGGTTTTTATGAAAACATTCCAAGATTATTGGATCAAAAAAGCAAAGCTGTGATTGATTTCAATTTTGAGGACTGGCCTAGTAAAGAAATTTACAAGTGGATATCTTCAAAAGGCGTAAAAATTGAAGACATGCTAAATACTTTCAATTGTGGAATTGGCATGGTGATAGCAGTATCCCCTTCAGACAAAGCTCTCGCCATGGAGATGCTGAATGTGGAAAATCTTACTGCTAAAGTTATAGGAAATGTATCAGCTTTAGAAGGAGATGAAAGGAACATAACGATTAATTTCTAATGATTAATAATTTTAAATTTGCTGTCTTGATCTCAGGCAACGGTTCTAACCTCCAAGCTTTAATCGATGCTTCTATTAAGGGGCAAATTCAAGGGGAATTAAACTGTGTAATCAGCAACAATCCAGACGCGTACGGATTAATCAGAGCCAAAAAAGCTGGAATTTTTCATACGGTTGTAAATAATAAAGAATTTGAAACAAGGGAAAAATTTGATCTTGCGATGATAAAGGTTCTGGATAAAATTAATCCTGACTTAATTGTCTTGGCTGGCTTTATGAGAATTTTAAGCCCTGTATTTATTGAAAAATTTAAAGGAAAAATTATTAATATCCACCCCTCTCTCCTTCCAAAGTATCCGGGACTTGAAACTCACCAAAAAGTTCTGCAAAATGGTGATAAGGAACATGGAGTTACCGTTCACTTTGTTGATGAAAGCTTGGATGGAGGGCCTATTTGTGCACAATCCAGCATGGAAGTTAAAACTTCTAATATTGAAGAGCTAAAAGAACAAGTTCATTCCTTAGAACACAAACTCTACCCAGAAGTGGTTAGTGAATTCTCTAAAGGCCTCCTGACCATAGAAAACAAAAAAATAATATTACAATGAAAAAGACAATTTTCTTAATGGCTTTATTGCTGAATGGTTCTACCTGTTTTTCAATAGCAACGGATGAAATGAAAGGTTCTATAGCAATTTTATCAACAGGAGTTGGTGAAATGGAAGTATCAATGCTTAAAAATGAAGATGATAACTGGGTTTTAAAAAGTGTTTTGGATGGAGGTAGAATTGTACAAAGAGAAGAAAATGAAATATTTTCTTTCGATGAAAATGGAATAAAGCCGCTGAGCTATTCTTTTAAACAAAGAATAGTATTTAAAAAGACTTCAGCTGAAGCAAAGTTTGATTGGTCTACCAATACAGTGACTTATAAAAAAAATAAAAAAGCAGGCAGCGCTGGTCTCATAAAAGGCACTCTTGGACCTAGTACATCGCAATTACAACTTAGATACGACTTTAGAGAGTTAAATATGAACTCTTTACCTAAAGAACTAACGTATACGGTTTATTGGAGAGGCGATGTTAAGGAAAGAACATATAAAATTATGGGCGAAGAGGATATTGAGACTCCGTTAGGGACTTTTTCCACTTATAAAGTATCTAGGAACTTCCCTGAAGGAGATGAAAGATCTCAAACCTTTTGGCTTGCTCCTGAACTAGATTTTGCAATAATTAGAATACTTAATATAGATGGAAGAGAAACGGACATTAAAATTAAGTCTTTTGAAATAATTGATTAAGCCTTTGGTAAAGTTACACCTTGTTGTCCTTGATACTTTCCACCTCTGTCCTTATAACTTACTTCACAAACTTCATCGGATTCTAGAAAAAGCATTTGAGCAACTCCTTCATTGGAATATATTTTAGCAGGCAAACTGGTTGTATTTGAAAATTCAAGGGTTACGTGACCTTCCCATTCTGGCTCAAGAGGTGTTACGTTAACTATTATTCCACACCTTGCGTATGTTGATTTTCCTAAGCAGATTGTAAGAACATTTCTGGGTATTCTGAAATACTCAACCGTTCTTGCAAGTGCGAAGGAATTTGGAGGAATAACGCATTCATCGCCAACGACATCTATAAAACTCTTTTCATCAAAGTTCTTGGGATCTACGGTTGTCGAGTGAATATTCGTGAAGACCTTAAATTCATTTGAACAACGAACGTCGTATCCGTAGGAAGAGGTTCCATAAGATATTAACTTTTCATTGTTAGCTCCTGTTCGAACCTGTACAGGTTCAAATGGCTCTATCATTCCATTTTCAGAAGCCATCTTTTTAATCCACGTGTCTGATTTAATTGCCATAAAACTAGATATTACATTTTTAAAGTTAAGGTATGATACTTATCTGGACACTTTATAAAAACCTTATTATTAAAAGTAATGAAAATAATTAAATCTTTATTGACCCTTTCTTTAATATTCTTTGGTACGAATACTTTTTCAGAAAATATAAATCTGATGAATCTGTATGAGGATCTTCATCAAAATCCTGAACTTTCGTACAAAGAATTCGAAACAGCAAAAAAATTATCCATTCTTCTTGGTGATCTTGGTTATGAAGTGACGGAAGGTGTTGGGGGGAACGGTGTTGTTGCGAGCCTGAAAAATGGTCCGGGGAAAACCGTTCTTATCAGAGCGGATATGGATGGACTGCCTGTTAAAGAAAAGACTGGTGCAAGTTACGCAAGTAAAAAGAAAAGCACAAACCAAGTTGGTCAAGAAGTATTCACTATGCATGCCTGTGGTCATGACATACACATGACGGTTCTATTAGGAACTGCAGAATATCTGATCCAGAATAAAGAGAAATGGAGCGGGCATTTAATCTTGGTTTTGCAACCTGCAGAAGAAGTAAGTGGCGGCGCAAGAAATATGATTAAAGATGGTCTTTTTAAAAAATGGCCAAGACCTGATTTTAATTTAGCATTACATGTGAGTGCTGACATTCAGGCAGGGAAAATAGGTTATTTACCTGGATGGGCAATGGCAAATGTAGACTCAGTTGATATTTTAGTTAGGGGCATTGGGGGACATGGTGCCTATCCTCATAAAACAATAGATCCAATAGTTTTGTCTGCTCAAATTATTACAAATTTACAAACCATCGTAAGCAGAGAAATTTCACCCATAGAACCAGCAGTAATCACTGTGGGATCGATACACGGAGGAACAAAACACAATGTCATCCCTAACGAAGTGAAACTTCAACTTACTTTAAGATCTTATACAGACGAAGTTAGAAACAAGACTATAAATTCAATCAAAAGAATAAGTAGAGCTTTGGCTGAAGCTGCGGGCGTGCCCAAGGAGCTTTATCCAATAGTTAGTTTGAAAGATGAATACACCCCTGCTGTCTTTAATAACCCAGCTTTAGTAGATAAATTGCAAGCGAGCTTTGAAAAATCAATTGGTATCGAAAATATCACAAAGACCTCTCCGGTCATGGGAGGTGAAGATTTTGGAATGTACGGCAGAGAGGAGCCCATAATACCTACTGCACTATTCTGGCTTGGAGCAGTAAACAAATCAGTTTATGAGAAAGCAAAGAAAGACAATATAACCTTACCTTCTTTGCATTCTGACCTATTTTTACCAGATGCAAAGCCGGCGATTAATACAGGCGTTCTAGCAATGACTAATGCTGCCATTGATCTTTTTAATGAATAATATCTAAAAAGCTCCCAAGTGCCTTGGTTTAATAAACTTCGATAATACATATGCTGTTATTAACCAATTAAAGGATTCTGAGAGGATTATTAAAAAACTCCAAGCAATATCAGATCGTCCCCAAAAAATGTCTACTTCGTTGTATACGGTAAATATGGTCCCAAGTAGGTAGATAAATAAAACCCTCTTTCTTGGTTTATCCAATAGCGGCATGACTTTAAAGAGTATCCAAGTGAGAACAGATATAACAAGAAATTTAAAGACGAAACCACGCAAGTAATCAGCTATCTCTAGACTATGAGGATTTAATTGATAAATTTCACCTAAGACATTTGAATTAAAAACTAGGGTGTATCCAATTATTCCTAAAAGAAAATTGGTTAAAGATGCTAAAAAAATACCTAAGAAAATCTTCAAAATCTTACTCTACTCGTTCAAGTCGACCCTGCCGCTAAAGGCATGCATTATTGTTCCTCTATCAACATACTCTAATTCTCCACCCAAAGGAACACCCTGAGCAAGTTTAGTTAACTTCAGATTTTCAATGTCCTTCAGTGAATCGTAAATGAAGTGAGAGGTTGCTTGACCTTCCAGAGTTGAATTTGTAGCAAGTATTATCTCGCTTATTTCATCTTCTTTTACTCTCTGAAACAATTGATTCAGTCCAAGTTGCTCAGGACCAATATCGTCTATTGGAGACAAGTGACCATGAAGAATAAAGTATTTTCCTCTGAATTGATTACTTTGTTCAATGGCAAAGACATCCGCAACTGACTCTACAATGCAAATTAAATCTTTTTCTCTCTTTTCATTTCTACAGATAGCACAAAGCTCTTCTTCTGAAAATATCCTACAGCGCTGACATTGGCCTACAGAATCTAGAGCCATCTTTAAAGCCTCAGCTAACACTTTACCCCCCTCCCTTTCTCTTTCAAGAAGGTGCAGGACCATTCTTTGAGCAGACTTGGGTCCAACTCCAGGCAGACACTGCATTGACTCTATCAAGCCATCAACTAACGGGCTTACTTTACTCATCTGATTGACGCGGTTCAATAGACGAATCAATAACTTTACCACCTAGCTTGTCTAATAATATCTTTACGTCAGGGTCTTCCTTAATAGCATTTTTTGCTTCTTGGTTTATTTTATCTCTTTCTTTAAGCTTAAGTTTATTTGGAGATTCATCACCTCCTGCCCCTGCTTCGAAAAAAAGAATACAGTCGGATCCCAAAGAAAGAGAAACACTTTCTTGAAGTTTCTGTCGATGTTTACCATTAAAGATAGTCAGCTTTTCTTCTGGCATAGAAAGATAGATTACTGAATCATCTGTCCGCAGAAAAGAACAATGGGATGCTAACTGTTTTGTTCCTAAATCTAGATCCAGAGACTGGAAAATATTATTCCAACTTGTTGAATCTAACTTAAGCTCTTCTTGATTTGAAATGTATTCTTCATCTTCTAATTGAGTCTCTTCAATTTCTTTAATTTCTTTAATTTCTTCACTTAAGGGTAAGGGTGAATCTTCTGCTTCTTTCAATTCAATGTCATTAGTAGATTCATCTTTGGCAACAACCGCATCTACTTTTTTCTCTTTAACGTTAACTGTTGTTAGTTTTTTTTTAGGCAGATCGCTAACTTTCGTTTCAGGAAGAAAGGCAACCATTCTAAGAAGGGCCATTTCAAAACCGCTCGCTATATCAGGTGCCAGGTCCATGTCTCTCTTTGCAAGAAGTCCGACTTGATAAAGTAACTGAATATCTTCAGATGAAAGTTCCTTGGACAGTGATATGACGTCGTCTTTATTCACATCAATATCGGACAGAGCTTCTTCCGAAATCTGAGCGACGGCAATGTGCTGAATGGTTTCTAAAATTAAATCCATGAGCCTTGGATAGTCAATACTTAGTTGGCCTATTTCTTGTAATTGCTTTAATAAAGAGATTGCATCTTGCTGAACAATTGACTTCATAAGATCAAGAACCCTATCTAAAGTTAGAGTGCCCAACATTTCTGAAATCCCTGTGTCTGTTAAGTCCCCATTGCAATAAGCTATTGCCTGATCAGTTATGGTTAAACAATCTCTTAGACTTCCCCTTCCAGCTCTTGCTATTTGGTTAACACTGCCTTCGTCAAAATCTATATTTTCTTCTTTAAGAATAATTTTTATTCTGTCAGTCAGTTGTGAAGGTGTAAGGTTCTTGAGGTTGAATTGCAAGCACCTTGAAAGAACCGTAGCTGGTATCTTTTCAGGCAAGGTTGTTGCAAGTATAAAAATAACATGAGGAGGAGGTTCTTCTAGGGTCTTAAGTAGCATGTTAAAACTTTGCGGTGAAAGCATGTGCACTTCATCCAACAGGTAGACTTTGTATCGAGAAGAGCTTGGCATATACATAACGGTTTCTAAGAGTTGTTTAGTGTCTTCTACTCCTCTGCTTGAGGCCGCATCTATTTCCTGAAAGTCCATAAAACTTCCTTCTGCTATAGAAATGCAAGTATCGCATTTATGACAAGGTTTTGAATTCAAGCCTTCTTCGCAATTTAAACTTTTAGATAAAATTCTAGCAATGGTAGTTTTGCCTACACCTCTTGTTCCGCTAAGAACATAAGCTTGATGAATTTTATTTTGATCCAGCGCATTTGATAGCGCTTTAACCACATGCTCTTGACCTACAACTTCAGAAAAATCTGAAGGTCTCCATTTTCTAGCCAGTACTTGATAACTCATATTAATTTGTAAACCAGATTATAGGCATAATCTACTAATCTTAAAGCCTCAATCTTCAATTAATGAGAACGCTTTGTTAATATCTTGAAAATCAAAACCTCGGTAGTTCAAAAAACGCTTTAATTTTAAGACTTTTTCTTTTTCAGGCGGAATAGAGCCGCCTGTTTTTTTCATTAAGCTGGCATGAGCAAACACAGACCAATCTTCAGATCTCATTAACTCTGATGAAATAGAATCATCAACTCCTCTTTCTCTTAATTCATTCTTAATACGCAAAGGGCCAAAACCCCTCCTTTTCCTGCTGTGAAAATAACTTTCTGCAAACCGCTCGTCGCTAAGCAGTCCTTCGTTTTGAAGTTTCTCTATTTCAACTTCTAAATCTTCCAGAGATTCAATTCGGCCCTTAAGTTTTTTTCTTATTTCTTTGGCAGAATGCTCTCTTCTGGATAAGTAGTCCATGATCTTTAGCCGTATTGATTTTGGGGTTTCTAAGATCACTGTTATGTATTATTTTATAGATTCTGTATTGTTAGGATTTGAAGTTATTCTAAAGGATAATAGAATTTAAGTAGATTTGTTTTTGGATCTTTTAATCTTAATTTCTGGGGAGAAAAAAAATGCCACAACTGAATTTTAAGAACAGACCTTATTTTGGTCACGGAGAAATTACAGAAATTTCTAATGTACTAAGATCACTAAATATTAAAAAACCACTAATCTGTACAGATCCTGGACTGGTTGAAATTGGCATGCTGGACTTGCTAAGAAATAATATATCAAATGAAATCTCATCCGTTGTCTTTGATAAAACGCCAGCCAATCCTACCGAAGAAGCAGTTGAAATTGCCCTAGAAAAATACAAACTTGAAAATTGTGATGGGGTGATAGGTTTTGGCGGAGGTTCAAGTCTGGATCTCGGTAAAACCGTAGCATTAATGGCCAATCATGGAGGAAAAGTAACTGATTATTCTGTAAATGAAGGTGGTATTGCGAAAATAAAAGAAACGGTACCAATGGTTGCAATACCTACTACTTCCGGAACAGGAAGCGAAGTTTCTGGAGGCGCGGTTATAGTCATGAACGATGGGAGAAAACTTATTCTTATCAGCAATTATCTGGTTCCTGGTGCTGCAATCTGTGATCCTGATTTAACACTGGGGCTGCCTGCTTTAATGACTGCAGGAGCGGGTATGGACGCTTTAACGCATTGTATAGAGGCCATTCTGTCTCCCAGCATAGATCCGCCAGCAGAAGCCGTGGGCCTTGATGGTGTGGAGAGAATAATAAGAGGAAACAATCTAGTGAAAGCAGTTGCTGATGGTTCAGATAAAGAAGCACGCTGGAATATGATGATGGCTTCTACTGAAGGTGCTATGGCGTTCTCAAAAGGTTTGGGAGCGGTTCATTCTATGAGTCACGCATTAGGTGCAGACAAAAATTTAAAACTTCATCATGGAACATTAAACGCAGTTATTTTACCTACGATCCTCAGATTTAATAAAGATCATGTTGATGATAAATACAATAGAATTTGCAGAGCCATGGGAATTTCTGAATCAACTGATCTTGCAGAATTTATAGAGGAATTGAATAAAAAAATAGGACTCCCATCCAATCTAAGCAAAATGGGTGTCA